>FUFK010042084.1_pt1 | contig 10385 bp, 11 predicted proteins | sample 1021851 | NCBI WGS metagenome assembly FUFK01 (sample SAMEA51879418, study PRJEB19060) | metagenome
TATGATTGATAAGAAGAACTACTTGTATTTGATATATGATATATATTACTTAAAGGTGATATACCTGATTCTGAGCCTGCGTCAGTAATATATTTATAACAATACTGATATACTCCAACAGGCAAAGAGCCGCCTATAGTAGTTTTAAGAGCTATTTGATTATGTTGTGCTTTTGGAGTAATATCTAATTCTGAAGGATTCATTGTATGAATATCAGGATCATTAATAGAAAATGTTCTTAATGGATTTTTATTATCTGTCCAATAAATTCTTGATATTGCATCATTCTCAATTATACCCTCTACCCTACATTTTATGAGAGGACTCATATTTAAATTAGGATATTCTAATGTTTCTGCATCAGGACTATATGCCACCCTTAAGTCTATAACCTCTTCAACATTTCCTTCAGCATCAAAAATTATTTTGAAAAATGCAGTTCTAAAATCACCAAGGCCTTGTGATCCTTGATTTTTGTTAGAATATAAATAACCACAAACTATAAGTAATAGTTCATTTCTAAATGAAAAATGACCAACTATATTTGCAGCACCATCCATTGCTGCATCACTACCTCCGCCTGCATCATCATATTTAAATGGAGCACCTTGGCTATCAATAGGACTAAAAATATATTGGGTATCATACGTAGAATCAATTACAGTATCTGTATTTGCAAGTTTTATATCATTACCATCTGCTAAATCTGCTAAATCTACCACTATTCTGTTACTATCAATGTTTTCTATAGTAAATGTTGTGCCATCAGTATTTACTAATTTAACATTCATAGCATCCCTATAAGATCCCTCTAATTGATACCTAGGATCTACATCAGTAACTAGACCTTTACTAAAACCTTTAGGTGCGCTTTTTTCTGCCATTAATAACTATTTAATCCGTCATACAATGGTGGATTGAAAGATGTCAATGGAATTTTTGTATTCCATAGTTTACCAATTTTCAATAATTCTATTGAGGTAGGCATATTATCATCACCCCTTGCTTTACCACATAGTTGATACCACCTTCTTTCTAAATCTTTAACTATGTATTGTGGAACTTCACCAGCATAATAACCAATAAGTTTATGTTTCCACATAATATAATGCGCTACAGCTTCTTCATGACCTTGTAATATCATTGGATAACCNTCTACTGATAATGGAACTGATAATATAGTTACTACAACATCTGATGTATAATCAGCTGTAAAGTTAATTCTGTTTCCATTAATATAAAATCTATCTAATAAAGTAGATACCTTACTTTTATATTGTGAACTTGTAGGTTGNATAATAGCATCACCTGCTCTAACACTTAAAACTTTTACGTAGTTATCTGGTAATCTGATTTGTTTATTATTAAGTATATCTTTACCTCCAGTAAAAANCTTTGCAACCTTAATTCCATTACTAGTTTCTATAGTGTAATCATTACCAAAATTACCATTATCATTTACAGCAATTGTTATAGTTTTNTCACCATCATTTGAAGCTGTAATTCCTTGTATTGTTTCATAATGAGAATTATTAAATTTATTACAAAATGCAGTAAGACTATTAGATAAAGCAGCTACAGTTGAAATTGCAACTTCAAAACTATCTGTAGTTGATCCAATAAAGTTCGCACTTGCTGTATTTCTAAAAATAAACCTTACACCATTTATTTCTACATATTCTTTATCAAGATTTGTATTATCAACCTCTAATGAAAATTGTGCTGTTGCTTGTGCTGGTGTTGCAGAATATACAATTTCTTTTTGTAAAAATGTTTTGTTGCTTCCTATATACTGCTCAGCTTCAAAAGCCCACTCCGACCAAGAATCTAAGTTATTAACATAAGTTTGCAAGCCAAGATTTCTTGACACATTATTAAACACTCTATTTACTGGTACATGCATATTATACTGAAGCTATAAATAATTCTAATTGNTGATTTGCAGCNCCTTTAACTTTAAGCGCAGTAGCATTATCTAGTGTTGTTCCACCATTACCACCTTCAACAGTAGTTCCTGTAAATATGATACTACTATCTGCAGCTACTGAAGTGTAAGCAGCATCAGAGTCTTCATCATCCATACCTACNTGTAATGCATCTGATGCATCTAAATTAGTAACTCTTATNTATCTTATATCTGCACGAACAAATGCTCCATTTTGTGTATCGCTACCAAATGTTGCTATTTCTGTAAGATTTGTATTAGCCAATTTAATAATTCGCTTAGTAACATTAGCTATACTTGAATAAGTATGTGTATATGTTTGTGCAAAATCTAAATCATTTGTAGATCCATTAGCGTGATCCACAGCTAATGCTTCTGTTATCGTTACTGTTAGAGCTTGTGCTGTTAATTCAGTTCCCATCTATGTAGTTTTTAATTTACTTATTTCTTTTTTAAAATTGCCTAATGGCATTATTTTACATTTACTATATTTTTTTGGTCTTACCCAAACTATTTTGTGATAATAATCATCTAATATTGGAACTTTATATTTTACAAGTTTACCTTGATTATTAGACTTATTAATATCAACTCGATAATGAAATGCTCTACTATGTTCTTTTTTATCTAAATATACATAACCAAAGTCACAAGGCAAATGCACAAGTTCATTTCGTTGTACCACATCTCTTATCAATATTTCAAAAAACTTTGAAACAACTGCATAATATGTTTTATAATCCAGTTTGTTTCTTCTATATTTATTTTTGCTCTTCAGCCATTCCCCTTTTACTGTAACATTTTCTCTAACATTTTTGAAAATATCACGAGCTGTCTCGTACTTGTCTCTGTGCTTTCGACTGAATAAATTTTGTACTATCTCTTTCATCGTCAAAGTTATCGCTTCCTGTAGATAATGTCATTGCCATCTCTTTAGAAAGTATTTTTTGATTTAATTCTGATATTAAATATTCAGGTATTGGATAAACATCATCATCATTTACATAAAAATTTGATTGAGTGGGATCTGCAAATAATCCTTTCAAATACACCGCATAAGGTATGGCATGCTCTATAGCTCCATTGGATGCATTTTTATATACAGATCTAACCCTATGTATTCTAACCATAGATGCATTTTTGTATCTACCTGAGCTGGATCTGTGAGTTTCTATNTGTGCTTTTANGCTATCTTTTGTAAACCTATTGTATTTAGAATTTTCAGCTTCATTTCTTGTTAATACTGGAACATTAATTGCTCTTGTATTTTGATTTGTTTGAAGTTCATTTTTAACTCCAAGTTTTCTTATTTCTAAATCATAAATACCATGATTTACACTAATTAGCTCAGGCAATTCAAATTCTATACGTCCATAGTCATAATTACTTTCATTTGAGTTGTAATCATAAAAATCTTGTCCATAAAAATCATCAGTTACATTTCCTATTGTTGCAATAGTTTCTTCTGTCAAAGGTGATAATACTTCTTCATCTACATCTTCAGTATCTGGATCATCTTCTACAGTAGTAGCAGCATTTGCTAAATCAGCAACTCTTGCAGAATATGCTAATATTGCTCCAGAATAAGTTGTTATTTCATTTAAGAGTGTGTTAATTGCTCCACCAGCATAATTACTTCTCATATAACCCACATCATTTCTTGTGGGCTGATGTTTTTGATAAAATTCATATGGTAAATTTTTACCTTTTAAATAAAACTCTTTTATAAGCTCAGCTCTATAGTAATTAATCCAAAATTTTATTTGACGAATACCTATGNTTTCCTCTCTNGTAGTAGAGCTACCACCATANGCCATATTTTTAAGGTTATACGCTATTTCATTCAATGATGCCATGATACAAAAATACTTTATTTTACTTTATAAAACAACAATAGGCCTTACATCAAAAAGATGTTACAGCCTATCATTGCGCAGGGAGCAAAAAGCTCTTTTAAATTGATCTGCTCTGCTCTGCTTCTATTGCTTGCGATTGATAATTTGCTCCTTCAATGTTTGAAGTCATCAATCTTACTGCGTTTTGAACTATTTCATTACAAATATGCATAGGCCATCCCCAATTATTTGAACCTGTATTATTATTGCTGTATGCATTTAGATACTCTCCTCCTTCTCCAGCGATCACTTGTTGAGAATATGTTAAACTGCCCATCTGCACATCTCTTGTACCCCAGCTTCCAGGACCAATATCTAAAGGAAGAAAACCATTTGTAATATCAGAATCTCCTGCTGCTACATTAGATGCCATAGGATATGTTATATATCTAGCTCTCCATCTGCCAGACCTAATCCATCCTCCTTCTTCTTGTTTTCCCCATCCTTGCAAACCAAACCTATCGTCTGCAAGAGTTAATGGAAAAACTTGTAAAGCGGAAGATTCCATATAACACTTGACATTATCATCGTCTGCTTTATTAAATGGATCACTATTTGTATCTGAGTAATACACACCAAATTCATTAGATTTTGCTAATTCTGCTTCTTTCCAATCGTAACCACCATCGCCTCCATTATCTTTATTAATATAACGTACTTGTAAATGCAATAATCTAGCAAACGGAAATCTACTTATGGATCTAAGAGAATTTATTGGCACACCATGGTCTGTTAAGTCTTNTGCACCTGATGGTCTTTTAAATGGTACAGATTGCGCTCCATTTCTTGATGTATGCATTGTTATTCTACCATCAAATTCAAATCTACCTTCGTTCGTTCTAACTAATTTACCTAAACATTTTGCTATTTCTGGATCAAGGTCATAACGATCTAATGCTTTATCAAACCAATCAAAATATGCTAAGTTTAAAAACTTATCTTTTTCTTCTGCGGTAAAATAAGGTTGATCTGCTTTATCTAAAAGCAAATCCATTAAATCATGTGCCTCTCCAAATGTCATTATTAAACTTTATCCTTTAATTCAACTTTTTGTTTTGTACGTGGCTTAGGTCCTCTAAGTTCGTTTTTAAGTAATGCATGTATATCAGCATTATCTTTTACCCACTGTACTGTTTGATCTTCGGTTAGTCCAATAGTTGTAGTTCCATATTTGTATACGCCATTAACTCTTGTGAATAAGTCTTTAGCCATACACTTTTTTATAAAGATTTTGATAGGTGCATCAGCATCTTCTCTTACTTCTAAGAATCTTTTAGGATTATCGTTAGCATAAGCAATTACTTTAGCTTTACGGATGTTATCATCCCAATCGCCATTCAATCCAATAAGATGACATAAGTCTTCTATTTCTTTTTTAGATAACATAGCAGCAGCTGTAACTGCATCAGCCTTAGCTAATGACTCTTCAGCTTTTTCATTTTCTACAGCAGATAAATCTTCTAATACAAATCCACCACTATTTACTAATGGATGATTTTGTAAAAATTTATATACTCTATTATCATACTCATCGTTAATATCTAATGCAACAATTGCACTAAACATTTCATAACCTGAAGATGGCTCACCGTCCATATTCATTAGTGAAATTTTTTGTCCACCTCTGCCAGTGTAAGTTCCAAACTTTGCATAGTTAAACTTACCTGCATTCTTTGCTTTAATTAATACCGTGTGTTTCATTTTTATAAAATTTAAATTAATACTCCCTATTGCGGTGGTAACTTTTTGCCTTTCTTTTCTTTGACAACCTTACCATTTTCTATCCAAGTTTTATTACCTGAATGTGTATTCCATTTGAAGCCGCTCTGTCCTCCAATATAGAAATTTTCTTTATCTCTTTTTTTTGCTCTTTCTACCTGCTTTTCCCAGCCTTCTGGATCGATAGATTTATAATAATCGAATAAATTCATATTGCAAATATAAGAATAATGGAGGGGACTAAGCCCCTCCTTTATCCAAATTATCTATTAAGATTCAGCATCCGCAAAAGGCGTTGCCAAAGTTCCATCTCCTACAAGTACACCTGAAACTAACCAATTAGTTCCATCACATACAATACGGATATGTCCACCTGGATCATTACCTTTTGTTGCAGCATCTAAATTAATAAAGTCATTACTGTCGTTATCAGAATTAAAGTGTTCTGATTTGTCAGATGTATCTTTATCTACAAGAACAAGTCCTCCAATAAAGTAACCATCACCAACTGTAATGTGAGTTGCATTAGAAGCTTGAGCATGATTGATCATAATATCTACATACCAACCAGCTCCTGCTTGTGCAGCAGTAGGTAGGGTTAAGATACCAGCACTTGTATCGCCTGTTACAACAATACTTGCGCAATCAGTATGCTCTAAGCTTAAAGCAGAACTCCATGTAAGGATGTTTGCTTTTGCAGCTCTTAACTGTGGAATGAATACCGCTTCACTTCCAGCAGCCAACGCAGAACCATCAACCTTAGATCCTGGTAAGAATCCTCGAACTGCAGTTCTTAGTTTGTTAAAATCAAATTTCAAAGCCATTTCAATTTATTTTAAAAATTAATAATTAGGGTATTACCGTTTAAGCTTCTCTTCCGTTAATACCAGTTAAATTCAGTTATTAAGAGTGTGCAATTGAATCTACTTCTTCAATTCCGTCAACACCATATACGCTGTTAACATCATCAGCAATGGTTATTACACCAACGCCTTGAAGAATAATTCTGCCTAGTTCTTTAACTACATCGTCAGCTTTACCACTAGTAACGCCAAGAACAATACTTCCATCATTGTTAGCATTTGCGCTATAGTTAATAGAAACTGTAGTAGCATCAGTAACCTCAATTTCACTTACTCTATCGCTGTCTACACAAACCATATCAGTTGTAGAATCAGCTGCGAATAAAAAACATCTATTTGCCATAATATAAAAGTATTGTATTATGCTGCGGAAAGAATTCCACAAGATAATGGGTTACGAACTATAATTCCAGACTCAGATAAAACGTGAGCTTCAAACTTATCATCAGCGTTAGCAGCCATCATAGATGATTGATCGTATGGATTAATCATACCAGCTACATACTTCTTGATAAATGAACGGTTAGATCCTTCAGCTCCTTTAGTAACAAGCTCGATGTTAGAAACACCACTTGTTCTACCGAAATCTAGGAATACCATTTTAGCAGACTCTTTTAATCTGTTGTCACCAAATGCATTTGCACCAGCTGCAGTTGAATGCAGATTCTGATCGTCAAATACAGGACAGTAAGCAATAGTAATTTTGTTTCCTAAAGCCATGTAAGAAGTNAAGTTAGCACCAAGCTNNACATCACCATTTACACCNACCATAGANCCACCAGTAAANGATCCAGANGGAGCNATNACTAATTCTTTCATTGCTTTGTGGAAAGCCAAACGACCTTCAGTACCAGTAAATACAACGAACTCATTCCCTTCAGACTGAGTAGTATTTAAAGATAACTTAGCCAAGAACTCAGTAATGATGTCTTCAGTTAAAGCACCTAATGTATAAGTAGCTTGGTTAGAAGAATCGATTTGAGCTAATAGACCATCACCTGTTACAATTGAAGAACTTTGTACACCAGACAAACCTGAAAGCGAAGAAGTAATAGCTCCTGGTCTTTGAACAGTAGTATCTGTAATAGATGTTCTACCATACCAACGCTGTAATTCTTGCTGATACATAAATTCGTCCATCATCATTTGTTCTTTAGTAAAGTACCATAAACGATGTCCATTATTTTCAATCCACATAATGTCAGTAATATCTTTACCAGTTACAGAAATTTTCTTACGAGAAGTCGTAAGGTAGTTTTTGTAAGTAGAAGGATATACATAGTTTTCACCTACATCAGCTCCATTAGAACCGTTAGGGAAAGCAGAACCAATAGAAGCAAAGATAGCATCTGCATGCACATCTGTTAATTGTAGTGGGTTTGCAGTAGCATCAATCATCTCGATTTTTACATCGTAAGATGCAGCAGTTACAGNAATACCACCATTAGCACTAGATTGTGCAGCTGAAGGAGTTGGATCTTCTAATACAAGACCAACAGCTCCAGATTGGAATCTGATCATATCGAATTTGTTCAAGAAGTTTGGTGTACGACCTGAAGTGTCACCATCACCTCTAAGATANATAACGTCTCCGTCAGCGTCAGCAGCAGCTACCGCAGTACCTGATACAGATGCAGCACCTGATCCAGCAGTTGATCCTACGAATGTTACACCATCTGTAGAAATCCAACCAGCTGAGAATGTTGGAGCGTTATAACGTCCCATAACTTTCCACTCAAAAGAGTTATCGCCTAGGACTTTTTCACTTGCAAAACGACCTGTTCTTTCCATAAGATAAGTCGCTGAGTAACGAGGATACTGTTGAATCAACGTTCTTGCAATCTCTGGGTATTGCAATAGTGCTGTGTTCAAGGCATTCTCGGGAGTAGTTCCAGAACCATAAGTTCCAGTATACAATTTAGCCATTTTTTTAAAAATTTATTTATTAAACACTATTTTAAATCCAGAGTAATTTTCACGTAACTTTGGGCATCGCCCGATTGTATTTGTAAAGTTACTCTCTCATAAACGCAGCAGGATCAAATCCACTCGACTTTGNNNNAGTCGTTGGTCTTGTCTTGCTACTAAGACTAGGTGAGGTAATTTCATTTAATATTTTAGCCTTACCATCTTCTAGTCCTTGGGAGCGCAAAATNTTAGCAAACTTGTCTTTAAATAACATAAACATCGCTACCTCCGAAGCATTGTCGTGAGACTTCCAGATGTCTTCTGCCATTTTACCAGACGTTATATACTTATAAGCATCTTGCGCTTGACTTTTAGTCACCGTACCACCCATAAATGTTTGTAGTGATTTTAAGTGACTTTGTAATTCTTTTTTATTTCTCTCTACTTTTTCTTTATTAGACATCTCTTCTTGTTGCTTTTCTTTCAAGAATTTTTGCTTCTCTTGTTCAATAGCATTATTAAGTTGTCTTCTAATTCTATAAGCTTCTCTTTTTAACACACCAGAATCTTCCATCTTATCAATAGCTTCTTCTATTTCAAAGTCTTCCATTCCATCTGTTTTCATTTCAGCACCAATAAGTTCTCTATCGTTAAGATTTAAATAAGTATTTAACTTACTTATCATTTCACTTTTTGGTTGCTCTATNAATGGTGAGTTAAGAGCTTTAATTATTTCATCTTTACCATTAGCACTAATACCTAATTCTTTAGATACTNTTNCCCAATCTATCTCTCCAGATTCTTCAACGCTTTCATTCTGCGTATCAGGCTGCGCTTCAGCAGGGGCATCCCAATCTTCGTCAACTTCTTGGACTGCCTCTTCTTGTTTCTCAACTTCAATGTTGTCCCAAGAAAAATTATCAGCATTTTCAGTTTCTTCAACTTCTTCCGTTGTTGCGTCTGCTTTGTCTGCTGCTTCTTCATTGTACTTACCTTGAAATTGTTCCATCATTTGATCTGTAGCAAATGCTAATGGATCAAACTTTTTTTCTTCAGTTGATTCAACTGGAGTTTCTGTTTGTGTTTCTTGAGGAGTTTCCTGTGTTGTCTCCTCTACTAAGTTTGTTTGTTCTTCTGCCATAATTTAAAATTTTTGTCCCTAATTTGCAAATATACTAAGAATTTTTAATAATATCCTGTATCCTTTTTTTACGCTGAGGTGATACTTCTCTTGCCTCTGCTTCAGATTGTGCTTTAGACAAATTAACTTTTGCATCATTCTGTGCTTTTTCCTTCAAGAAGATTTGTTTGTTTTTAACAACATGCGCTACATCAGATGTATCTCTTGCAAGATCATCTTTCATATCAGCAATCTTCATATCAGCTTCAGCTTGAATTGTAGCAACTTGTACTTTACCTTGATTTTTCATTTCTTCAATCTGTAGGTTTCTTTGATGTTCAGCTTCGCTAGCTTGCGCTTGAGCTTCCATCATTGCTTGTTGTTGCTGTGCTTGTTCAGCTTGTTGTTTCTTAACCTCATCCATAGCTCTTTCAAGTATGTGTTCAGCTTCTGTAAATGTATCAGCTTTCAATACTTTAATAATATCAAGTAGTGTAGCTTGTCCACCTTGTAATGCAGCCTGTGCAATACCTTGCAACTGCTGACGCATAGCATCGTCTTTACCTGCATCACCAACATAAATACCAAAGTCATTGAGTCTAATGTCTGGAAATATAGATAAAAACTTGAATGCACCATCTCCTAATATGTAAGATGCCTTCTTACCATTAGCCCAGCATACCTTCATTAAATCACACACTCTTTCAAACACTCGTTTCTTAACCATAGCNTGTGAATAGAATAAACTTTCNGTTATAGTAGCAGATTGTACAACACTACGCTGCACATTACCNACATATTCGTATTGTCCTACTGCACCTTCACGCTGAGGTGATACACCAGATATTTGTCCTGCAGTTTGTTCTAACATCAATTTAAGATTGATAAGCTGTTGTACAGAATTAGAAAGCGTAAAATCAATTTGTTGGAATTGA
>FUFK010065515.1_pt1 | contig 10384 bp, 9 predicted proteins | sample 1021851 | NCBI WGS metagenome assembly FUFK01 (sample SAMEA51879418, study PRJEB19060) | metagenome
GCTTGTTGCTTGACCCCTGATCTCTGGACCTAGTTATTGCCGAAGCGATAACACATTGGGCAGAGATCAGGAAGCGTTGGCCAGACACAGTCTCAAGATGGACATATTTTACAACCCCAAAGTTTTAACTCCGATCCTGGTTAAGGACCAGCCACTGTGTACTTGACCCCGTACCGCATGATTAGCTTGCATGCTCCCTTCTGGACACTTGCGTGCTTATACCAGTTAGTCATGACCTAGTGTGAGGGTCATGCGATACGGGCTCAAGTTTTACCAATTGCTTAAAAAATAACTGTACATCTTGTCAGCTGTTTTTTTTCTGTCTAAACTAATTAATAAACTAACCATATATCCAACATCATAACTGATACTTGCAAAATCATCTATATCTTCGTGATCTCTTTTCAAGTCCCAATATGTATTGGCTATTAGTTTTCTTATTTCTTTCTTATTCATAACTTATCTTACTTTCTAATTGTGGCAAGCTTGTGGCTTGAAGCTTGGGCCAAGCCCCGCCCGATGTTCAGGGCAGAGGCCAATGTTATTTCAGACTTGACCTGGCCAACACTTCTTTTATCCGGTTGCGATCCGGTCCGGTTCCAAAGTTCCGTTCAGTCTTGACCCCAGATCCCGCGTTTTACCTTATCAGCCGACGGGATCAGGGCTCAAGGGCGCAGGTGTGCGTAGGCGAGGATTTTCATTGTATCCAGACATGCCCAAATACAATCCCATCCACTCAGGATCACGACCTATGCTATAGAGTTTAATTCCTCACTCCAAGCGCCTTTGACCTGTTCGCCGACCACCGCATTTTATCTGGGGTGGCACCAGCAAGGGTTATGACCCTACCCACCAGCGAACTGAAAGGACTATTTACTAGTCCTAACTCAATATAATGCTTGACAAATACTTTGTCAAGGGATATTATGGGATAATTATAAACAATAACAGAAAGGACACAATGTCAAAAATACGTATGAACACCGAGTATAGAAACAAACTCTATAATCGGATTAAAGATGTCTTTGAAAAAGAGGACACGCAAGAGAAACAGGCATTTCTAGAGGCAAGAGAAAACTTTAACGAAAGCCAAAAGAATACTTTTGAACTTGCAAGACAAGTAGTAGAGAGGTCATATCCTACTGAAGATGTAGCCACACTACGAAAGTTTAAAAAGAAGTATGGCAATCCATGTGATGTAGTTGCAAAAGATAAATGCTTTTACTTTGCACATATGGAAGATAAAGATGACGAGGGCGACGAAACAGAAACTAAATCGCATTTTGATTTTAGTTTATATGGCAATCTCAATGGTCATGAATATAGTCATGGCGAAGATACAGACCATTTTGCTCACGCATATTTTAGAGAGGAACTAAAAGAGGGTGGTTGCAATCCTGATATTATTGCTCAACAAAATGGTAAGGATAACAACCCACATAAAACTAAACACCTAGAGGCGAATAATAAGTTTCTCGGTAAGGATAGTGGATACCATAGTGATAACGGAACTGGTCTTACTAAAAACTTTAACGATCAATATCAACTTGATGTTATTGGAACTAGTCATTGTCGTTCAAGAGCAATCGCTTGTACCAAAGATGAATACAATATCTTTCTTGCATGGCGAGAGGCAAAAGCAAGAGTTGTTTCCACACACCAAACTTGGATAGATAGTATTGGTAAGCAGACAGACCAATTAAAGATTGGTTTAAAAGCATACAGATATTTATCTGAGGGACTAGAGTTAGCAAAAGAACTTGGAATAGAATTAAACGAGGCAGAATTAATTAAAACTAATTCTACTGGCTTAACAATCTACAATCCTAGCAATCTTGCTAATTTGATTAAAGGTATGAAAAACAAAACTCAAACGCGAGAGCAAAAAATCGCTTTGAGAAAAGCATACGAACAAGCCCTAAATTAAAGGGTTGACAGGGTATCCTATTTATTATAGGATACCCATAACAGAAAGGACGAAATGTTTTATATAACTTACTATGCAAAGAAACACGAAAAGTTTATCACTAGAAAAGGTCAGTATGATAAACCAGACGGAACGAAAGGAAAATCTTTTGTATCTAAAAATGGTGTACCATGTTTAGTGTACTGGGATTTAGATAACGAGGGTTGGCGTATGGCAACTGGAAATGCGAGGATAAGAACATGACAGCAGAAAGTATTGCAAGATTGCTCATGGTATTAATTGGATTATGTCTAGGAGTTCTAGGCATAATCTATGCTATCCATACGCAAGATGTTTATTTAGGTATCTTGATTTCAGTTGGTGGTATTGCGTCAATGTTAGGAGGACTACCGTCATGAATTTTAGTTGGTGTCATGGTCCGATGTGCCATACTAGTAGAACCACGGATAGAGTTCGTGGTCAGAAAGGCTCTAAGGTTCTAAGAACTAGAAAGGTAAAACACTCCGAATATCACAGGAATATGTATGGCAATGGTGGGGGTACAATATGGAATTATTTTTGTAGTCATAGTTGTCAAATGGATTTTGTACACAAATATGCAGAACAAATCGTGAGTATAGCGCCACGACCCACGCCACTTGAAACACCGATACATGACCCTGAGAGAATTGGCAACGGTTATGGTGGCACTACTATTCATATAAAGACACTAGAACCGGAGGAGAGAGATAGGGTTGACATATAGTCTATAATAGGATAATATAGGACCATGGAAACACAGAAAGATAACAAAGACTACACAAGAAGAAATAGATTCACAGGCGAATCTATTGAACTAACAAAAGAGGAGAGCGAGAAACATGATAAAATATTTTATCATGAGGCACTCGCCACTCTTGAAGACAAAGAACTAGGAGAAGGAAACAGTAAGCATTGGCAAGAAATGCGAAACCTATTAGATTGGTTTATGAAGAACAATGCCAAAGCATACATGGTCTTACTAGACTAAAAAATTTAACCCTAGGCCGTGCCTTCGGCACGGCCTAGGGGTCCCGAAACAGTGTTCAATTACAGGTTGTATCGCACCCCCATCCCCCCTTTGTAACAAAAAGGGGTCCCACTGCTTTTGCATTTACTGCTTGATTTAGACACCCACCCCCTATAAAAACGTTTTAGGTACCATGGACTTGAATAAGGTAAATATAGAAAAATTACCTGCGGATGTACGTAAGACCTTTAAAAAGCTTCAAGTGCTCCATGCAGAAAAAAAGATACAGAATAAAGCCAAGAATGATTTTCTATCTTTTGTAAAATGTATGTGGCCNGATTTTGTAGAGGGGTCCCACCACAAGCATATNGCAGATAAATTTAATAAATTGGCTACGGGTGAAATAACTCGACTGATAGTNAANATGCCACCNAGNCATACAAANTCNGANTTTGCATCTTATCTCTTGCCATCGTGGATGGTGGGCCGTGATCCGAAACTCAAGATCATACAGACCACGCACAATTCAGAACTAGCCGTGCGGTTTGGTCGTAAGTCAAAACATCTTATCGACTCAGAAGATTATAGAAAAATTTTTAATACAACACTACAAGAAGACTCGAAAGCAGCAGGCAGGTGGGAGACGGCACAAGGCGGAGAGTACTTTGCTGCTGGTGTAGGTGGAGCTATTACAGGACGAGGCGCTGATCTATTAATCATAGACGATCCACATTCGGAACAAGATGCANTGAGTCCTGACGCATTAGAACGTGCGTACGAGTGGTATACATCAGGACCACGTCAACGTTTACAACCAGGTGGTAAGATCGTCTTGGTTATGACACGTTGGTCTACAAAAGATTTAACTGCAAAACTTATAGCAAATCAAAAAGAGCCGAAGTCTGATCAGTGGCACGTGGTCGAGTTTCCGGCACTCATGGACCACGGACCAGTGTGGCCAGAATATTGGACCACGGAAGAACTTGAGAAAGTCAAAGCAACATTGCCTGTGAGCAAATGGAACGCGCAGTGGATGCAACAACCTACGTCAGAAGAAGGAGCAATCTTAAAACGAGAGTGGTGGCAAGTTTATAACAAAGAAACCATACCACCTCTACATCACGTCATACAATCTTACGATACAGCGTTTCTAAAAAAACAGACAGCAGACTATTCAGCCATCACAACGTGGGGTGTATTTTTTCCATCAGAGGACCAACCTGCTAATTTATTATTACTTGATGCAGTTAAAGGNAGATACGAGTTTCCAGAGCTTAGACGTTTAGCGTTACAGCAATATAAATACTGGCAGCCCGAATCAGTAATTATAGAAGCCAAAGCATCAGGATTACCCCTAACTTACGAACTTAGACAGATGGATATACCTGTTATAAATTTCACACCATCAAAAGGTAATGATAAGCATGCAAGGGTAAATGCGGTTGCACCTTTGTTCGAATCTGGTATGATATGGGCACCAGAGCAGAAATTTGCGGACGAAGTTATCGAAGAGTGCGCAGCGTTTCCTAATGGAGACCATGACGACTTGGTAGACTCAACAACACAAGCCATCATGCGATTCAGACAAGGTGGACTTATTGGACACCCTGAAGACTATATTGATGAAAAAAAACCAAAGCGTAAGAGGACGTACTATTAGATGAAAATTGGCAGTGATTTTTTAAAAGCTTTTGTATACTTTATGGAGAATGGTATTCCAGAGAAGTTGGCAAAAGATTTAGCTGAAAAAGTGTCCGGAGTTAAAGCCGATGACTTTAATCGTAATATAGATGATTTAAGTATANAAGACGTACGAATTAAAGGTAAAGGTCAGCCTAAAAAACTAGCCACCAAAAAAGAAAGAGGCGAATTAGTTTTTGTTAATTCTAAGATATCTAATCCAATGAAAAGTAAAATGGTATTGCAAGGGTTAGACGGCACAACAGAAAGTATTTATTCACAGTTTAGAATAGAATTAGAAGCTATTAAGAATGGTATGGAGAAGAATTTAAAATACATTTTAGATAACAACGTGGCTCTTGGTAAGAAAGATTTGGATAATCTTTTTTACAACGCTAAAATTTATAACGATCTTACAAAGCAAGTTAACAAGCTGTCTGATGATTTAGTTGCTAATGGTAAAAATCCACAACAAATTTTTGATGACTATAAGGATACTTTTACAAAAAAAGAGTTAGGATTTAAAGCAGAAGATATTAAAAAAGATCCAGTGTTCCTAGAATCTATGAATAAAATTCAAAAATTAATTAGAGAGATGGAAGATATTAAATCTGGTAAAGCAGAGATAGATCGAAAAGCCTTGGTCAAACGAAAGTATCAAGGTAAAGGTTATGGTCCTAGTGAAGGTATTTATAGAACTTTAGCCAGACAATTTTTAAGAGATGAGATTGAGGCAGGTCGTATAGAAACAACACAGAATATTTATAACGCTATAAAAGAAGGCGGTCATCCTTTTATAGATCCCATCAAAGTTTTTAGGCATCACTACGGTGACGATGCGTTTGACACGCTAGAAAAATATATTGATAATAATTATCCTGCGTTTGGATCTCCAGGCATAAGATATCCAGGCAGATTTGAATTTAGAAAATTAGGACTTGTGCCTAAAAATAAAAAAGCACCGGGTAAAACATACGCACACTACAATTTACCAGATGAAATTGATGCAGAGATAGAATCAATAGACAATTTAATATCGGATATTGAATTAGGTAAGTCTCCAATGGTTAGAAACAAACAAGAATTGTTAGAAGCAATTAGAACACAAAATGAAAAAAGAGCACAGTATGTAAAAATTAGAAATGAGATTGCACCAGAGGATACTAAAGTGCAACCTGGTGATGACCTATTAGAGACAGCAGAAGTTGTGCCAATTAAACAAGAAGGCATCATTAGTAACGTAGATCTTAATATAGACAGAGGTATTAAAAAACTTGAGGGTGTGGAACTCTACGGCGATGAAACGTCTGATGAATTAAAATATATTAAAGAAAATGGTGTGCACCCTAGAGATCTAGATCCAAGAGAAGGTTTTGCAAGAGGAGGTATTGTTGAAGTACTTATTTAATCCAGCAACAGATAGCTTTGAAGCTTTAGAGCCTACGTTAAGAGAAAGGTTTGCTTTAGGTAGTAAAGATCCATCACCAGAAACAAAAACAGATCAAGAAGTTGCTGGATCGTTGATGGATGCTTTTCCTAATCAATCTTTTTTACAGTATCAGAACGCAGTTGATGAAGGCTTTCAAGGAACCTTTGAAGAGTTTTTACAATTAAACTCTCTTGATAAAAGTGAATTAGATATGAAAGCTATTGAAGGACAAACTGCAGGTGCTCTACCAAAAGTTCTCATGGAGGGGACTTTAGAATTAATAGAGAAGTCAGGCAAGACTAGACCTCCAACACCAACTAGTATTACGAAGACATCTAAGACAGCTAAAGAGTTTAAAAAATTANATGAGGGTGAACAAGCGTATGCGGATCAACTTCTTGAAAATTTTAACAAGATTAAAAACAATCCTCAGTATAAAAGCGCAGTTCCTAAAAAATATAAAAACATAAAAGATATTAGAGAATTAGTTTCAGATGAAAAAGCTTATAATAAATTTATAACTGATCTTAGAGACCTTCAATATAAAAAATTAACAGACGAAAAAAATTTAGGTAAATATTCTACACTACCTAAAACACTACAAAATAGAATTAAATCATTAGAAATAGCTCGTGTAAAAAGTGCGGCAAGACCAGATTTAAATGCAATAAATATTGCAGGCGATAACTTTAAAATTCCTAATAATATTGGAGTGCTACCAAGCATGGTTAAAAATTTAGAGTCAACTTATCCTCTTTTAAAACAATTAGATAAAAATCCAACAGTAGATAATTACTATAAAACTGTAACAGGAAATAAAAAAAGAGGAGTAAATTTACTTGTTAATGACATACAAGCTTATCTTTCTGGTGTAGACAATAGAGCAAGATCTCTTTTTGAGTCACCCTTAAAATTAAAATTTGTAAAATCTTTAGATCTAGAAAATAAATTAAGTCCAGAAACTATAAAACTTTTGACTGAACAAAAAGGTCAGAAAGCCTCTAACATATATAGAATTAAACAAGGTATGAGTGATAAAGCCAGAGAAACTTTATTAAAGAATCCTGTAAAAGTTGATTCTATAAAAAGGTTGAATGAAATATATAAAGAAGATCCCGACATTTATTCCGATGAACTTGTTAATTTATATTATGGAGATAGTTACGCTAAAGCTAAACCATCAGTTCAAAAACAAATGTTAAAAGATCTACGTAATGACGTGGTGTTGTATTACAAAACAGTAAGAGGCCTTAGAGATAAACCGGTTGGTGTTAGACTACCATCTGAGGATAAAATAAATGATATATTAAGTAGTATAGAGTTTCAAAAAGGTAAAGGCGGTTTTAATATCTATGGTGGACATATCAGAGATATACAAAATAAAATTGCACAAGACATTGTCAAACCTGGCTACGATTATAATAGTAGAATTGTTAAAATTCAGAAAAAAAATAAAGGACAAAATGTTGATCACACTGTTGGTTTAGGAGCGGTGCATGAGGTAGCTCCAGGCTACACGGAAGCTGTTCAAATAATTAAACCTGCAATTAACAAAGAAAAAGGTGTTTTATTAGAAAGACCCGCTACTGCAATTTTAAATGATTTCTTTTCTGGAAATGCAGACAAAGCACGTATTATTGGTGGTAAAACCTATACAAATTTTGATGATAAAGTTGCAGCGTTTAATAATTTATCAAAAGATTTTGCAGCTAAAAATGGAATAGACACTGCCATTTTTAATTTTGGTGTGCCTGGCAAAGGACCATCTCCAAAACAAACTGTAAAATATTTTTCAGAATATTCTAAAGGTGCACGAAAAAATATGATGGAAGTTTGGAACAATCATGGTTTTACTATTACAACAAACTCTAGACCTATGGGCTCTAAATTTTTTGATNAACCAGATTTAAGAATACCTAAAAATATGGGTGGTATGATACAACCCATGGATAGAACTATNATGGCTATGGGTGGCCGTGTTAATTTCCAAGATGGGACACCTAATTCAGAGACTATAGAAAATCTTGCAAAAGCTAAAGAAATTTTAGCGGGAATGGGTAGCACTGAAGTTATGGACAATGTTTTANAAAACAANANACCAAGTTTNANAGANNNGATNTATGGNANAGAAGGTGANAGAANNTTNATNCAAACATTTAATACAATGTTNGCANATCNANAAGCATATCCTTATTATGCACAAGAGCTTGCATCAGGAGGGGCTAACATACCAGAACTTGCAGTTAGATTTCCAACAGCGCTTGCATATCTTTTTGGTAAAACTAGTCTTGCCACTACAACAGGCGATTTAAGTCAGATTGGCATAGAAGATTTTAAAAAAGCAATAGAGATAATGGATCCAAAATATACAAAATTTATAAAAGATAAAATTGGTTTTACAGATATGTTAGAGAAATCAAGAGCAGAGAGAACAGGGCCACAAAGAACTACAGGAGGTATATTAGAGTTTGGCGCAGAAGCTGTTGGACCAGCAACACCTTATTTTTTAATAAAAACATTTCCTAGAATTGCAAAAGAAATTAGAAATTTAGTAGGATCAGCGTCCGCTGCAAAAAAAGTAAATGAAGAATTAGAAAAAAGATTAGCTGTAGAAACTGTTGATCAGACACGAAGAGATATACTTTTAGCAACAGGAGCAGGAGGAGCAGTGGCTCTTCTTAAATTTTTAGGATTAGATAATTTAATTAAAACAACTAAAGTTGCAAAAGCTGCACCAGAAATTATTACAAAAGGCGGCACACCAAAATACTTCTTTGATTTTGTAAATTTAATTAAAACTAAAGGAGATGATATTACCGATAAAGCTGCAACTATTGAGAGACAAAAAGTTTATGATTACAACGGATACACAATGTACGAGGACCTGACTACAGGTAAGATATCTATTAGAAAAGATACTGAGGGTGGCGCTAGTTATTACATTGGTGATGGTGAATACGACACTGTAGACGGTCTAATTAAACAAGAAGAAATAAACTATAATCCACCTGAAACAATATTAGATGAATCAGGAAAACCAAAACGAGTTCCAGATGACTACTCAGAAGATACTGCGAGAGCAGGGTATGATGGAGATATGGATAATATAGAACCTGGATTAGATTCCATTGAAGAAATATTAGAACTATTAGCCAAAGATGGTAAAAAATACAGTGTAGATGAATTAAAACAAATGGGTCTAAATCTAGATGGTCTTGGAGACAACGTGTTGCAAAAAATTTTAAAAGATCCATCAGAGGTTATAAATCAAGGAAAAAGTAAATTTGATAAAAAATTAGATGCAATAAAAAAAGAAAGATCAAATAAAGCAGGGGGTGGTATTATGAAGATGGCAGGCGATGATTCTGGACCCCCACCAAAATCAGGCCCTACACCACACGGGTTGCCTTATGTTGCAAAAAATGTTAGACCAATCAAGGAGCGTAAATAATGGCAGATATTGACAAGACTCTTTCAGAGTTGGGAACCTCTGTAAAAATAGAAGGACCCGATCAAGAAGTAGAATTACAAAAACAAGAAGAAGCAACCAAACAACCTGTTGAAATAAATCCAACAGAAGATGGTGGCGTTGAATTAAATTTTGATCCAAGCAAAGTAAATGTTGAGGGTGCGCCAAATCACTTTGACAACTTAGCAGAATTATTACCTAATGAAATTTTAGAACCGATTGGTTTAGAACTATTTCAAAACTACACAGACTACAAAGCATCTAGAAAAGATTGGGAAAGATCTTACACAGAAGGACTTGACCTATTAGGATTTAAATACGAAAATAGAACAGAACCTTTCCAAGGTGCTTCAGGTGCCACGCATCCTGTACTAGCAGAAGCGGTAACACAGTTTCAAGCTGGGGCTTACAAAGAATTATTACCTGCAGAAGGACCTATCAGAACACAGATTGTTGGTAACAGTGATCCACAAAAAGAAGCACAAGCACAAAGAGTAAAAGAATACATGAACTATGAACTTATGGAAAAAATGTCTGAGTACGAGCCAGAGTTCGATCAAATGTTATTTCACTTACCATTAGCAGGATCTACATTTAAAAAAATTTATTACGATGATTTATTAGGCAGAGCTGTTTCTAAATTTGTACCAGCAGATGATTTAGTCGTACCATACTCTGCAACATCTCTTGATGATGCAGAAGCTATTGTGCATGTCATCAAAATGTCAGAGAACGATTTAAGAAAACAACAAGTTGGTGGTTTTTATTCTGATATAGATTTACCAAAACCAACTATCACAGTTAACGACGAAGTTTCTAAAAAAGAAAAAGAATTAGAAGGCACTAAAAAATCTGGAAAACAACAAACGATGTATACTCTTTTAGAGTGTC
>FUFK010065444.1_pt1 | contig 10382 bp, 10 predicted proteins | sample 1021851 | NCBI WGS metagenome assembly FUFK01 (sample SAMEA51879418, study PRJEB19060) | metagenome
CGACAGTGAACTATATATCCTGAGTGTAGATGAAAAATTGTCAGGAGGTGGAGGGCGACCGACGGTCTTAGGCTGAGGAAAGTCCCCTCTCCATGAGCAAGGCAGCCGTAAGGAATCCGAGAGGATTGGCAATGCAACAGAAACGACACAGCCTCACAATGGGAATGATCGTCTAGGACGTGACGTCTGTGAAGGATTTGGTGAAACGAGCACCCCTGCCGGAGCAATTCCAAGTATCCGCGTAGACCTGCTCGGGAGCGGTAGGTAGGAAGCAAAGCTAAATGTCGCCAACCATTTTGGTTAACAGAAAGGGGCTTACTCCCACCACCTGACGCGAATCTTACATTAGTTTTAAATAACGAATTCGNNAGCCGCGAAATATCATGGCTGCAGATTATACTGACGAACCAAAGTGCACGCAAAAAGGTACAGGATGGATATCCTTTGAACCTAAGCCAAAAGTTAGAAAATTAGTTAAAATAAAACGAAAAGTTAGGAAAGTCAGTAGTAATTTTTAAAAAAGANTAAACTGGAAATAATTCCTGCAAAGTCAAACACTAGATCTTGAACAGAGCTATTTCGACCGTTTACCATGCTCTGGTGAAGTTCATCAATACAAGCTATCGAAAAGCCCAAAATTAGAGTNATGAACATGAGATTACTCTTAGGTTTTATTTGTCTTTCAACCAAAGACTGCTGAATAAGAAAACCTAATAAAAAAAACTCCAGAAAATGAAACAATTTATCAAGGTCTGAAAANTTGCTACCTGATTNAGGAAGAGAAGAAGCTGGTGTATGGCTAATGTATGAAATCAGCAGAACGTAAATTATTGTAATATGTAAATATTGAATATTATACACTACAACTTACCTTGTCTCATAAGATTTAGGTCATCGAGATCATAGGAGTCAAAATTATTTGGNGGTTCGCCATCTAATTGATTGTAAAAGTCTTGACTTTCAATTGCCCAGTACATAACTGATTCTTCATTATTTGAATGATGAGGGTGATCTGGGTCTTCATGATCATGAGGTGAAGTGTATCCCATGTTAACTAATCCCAAGAGATGTCCATATTCATGAACAAGAACTGCTTTCTCTATATCCTGTGCAGATATGAATAAGAAAGCCGCATCCTCAATTTTTTCTTGAAACATTGCGAAAGAAGAACCCTTGTATGCAATTCCTAGTGCATTATCATTATCCTCAAATTCACCATTTAGATATAAGATATGAATCACAAATTCATCACCACCTTTAAATTTATTACGCTGTGAATTTTCAATTTCGAGTATTTCTTCAAGAGAGTAACTAGTGTCTGTACTTCCAAAACTATTCTGACTAATTGTTACTGTATTTTTGTCTGTAACCTCATTTATTCTTTGCCTAAGCAAATCAAGAGCATCTGAACTAGGTTCATAACCTGATACATAATTTATCTCAATATGTAACTTCGAATATTTACCACTTTGAAGAATTTCATATCTGCATTCTCCTACTTTGTTCTCACAAGAAATCAATTCGTCTTTAATACTATCTAAGCAACCTGCAGAAGCGAGAAATATTGACATTAAAAACAACATTACGTTTCGCATATAACGCTATCAAACCTAGTAATTAAAAAGTTATTAACTTAGTAAAGAGGTCCAAGAACCAATCTCGGATCTGGAAATTTGCGAAGGGCTGATTCTCTGTCCTCCATAGAAACTACTCCTGGTAAATCGTGTGTTTCAGGTTCTATAACNGATAACTGGAAATGAAGATGAGGCTCCCAGCCTCCNTTCTCACTTTCNTCTCCAAAAAAACCTATAACCTCTCCTTTCTCAATAAACTGCCCTNTTGTTTTATTAATTATTGATTGTGAATCTAAGTGNCCATAGAGTGACCATATTTTTACGCTTGAAATAATGTGTTCGGTAATAACTACATTACCGTAATCTCCAGCTGCTGGATTATAGCCAAAATCAAAAATTTTACCTTCCATAAAAGCCATACAAGGAGTTCCTACCGGCCCTCCTATATCTATTCCCACATGAATATTACGAACGCTCTTAAACAAATCTGTATTGTAAACATTAGGCCTAAATTCATCATATTTTCCAATTGAAAAACCACTATCACCCGATATCCAAGGCCCTTTCGTTAAATCCAGAATTTTGTAATCCTCCGGAAGATTGACTACAGGATGGAAAGATTCAGAGTCCCAATCAATCATTCAAATGAATTTCCTCAGTCAAATATATCTTTTTTTCATGATTAGTTGTGACCACTAAACGTCCATCTTCAGAAACTGTANCGACAATACCATTTCCTTCACTCCATGAAACCTGTTTACCGATTAAACAATCATAAAATAAAAATTTATCAATTATATCTTTGTCGTTGAAATTCAGATAATTTTTAATTTTTTCAAGAAGTTCTTCTACAAATGATAACTTGTTGATCTCTTTACCTAATCCTACTAAATTAGTTGATGTACGAATACTGGGTTCATTACTAATATTTATTCCTAAACCAGCTACTGTGATTTTACCTTCAGAATGACAAATTACTCCACCCAATTTCATGTCATTGAGTAATATGTCATTTGGCCACTTGAGTCTAACATTTAATTTGANTTTAACTAGTANATCTGCGACNGAAATGCCAATAATGATTGGTAAAAGATTTCTGTTAGGTAAATTTACAGAGAAATATAAGCCTCCCAAATCTGACTCCCAGAATCTACCCAATCTGCCGTAGCCCTCAGACTGCTTTAAAGAAATCATCGAATCATAATTATCTAATCCAAATTCAGTTAACCAAGTATTAGTTGATTTTATGTTATCAACTATATTTATCAAAGAAAGGCACCTAAATCCATTTGTTTAATCTGCTCGTTCTCTAATGTTTCTTCAATTGCACTAAAAGCTAATTCTAACCTTTGCTTGATAAATTTTCTTGAACCGTAAGTCTCAGCTATTTCGCCTGCAATTTGCCTNTATTTNGCTACTGATGCTGGAGAAATATTTAACTGCAGTAAACCTCCACANGAGCAAGTTTCTTTCAAAGGAGGTCTGCGGTACTTCATATTACATTTCTTACACCTAACACCTTGAGTAGAGAATGAACGCAGATTCCCAATAATATCGCGAATGAAATGCTTCTCAATAGTCTGCTCAGCAACATAACTTGCATCAGAAGCCCTTGTTTTCTTAGCCAATTCAAGAGAAGCTATGGCTTTACTTTTCATGGAATCTAAGGTAACATATCTCGACTCATTGGGTCCAAGATTAATGTCTGATGATGAGTGTGTGAATGAGTATCCTTCATATTGCTCAGGAGTCTCTAGTCTTTTGGAAACTATATCAAGATANTCAAGAACTTCTGTAGGATTTGATAGCTTCTCAGAGTGTTCATAAAATTCCAGCGGATAAGATGAGTTTAACTCGACATTGTGGGCTTCACTGTCTATTTCAATTGGATCTATTCTAGTGGATAAAACTCTTGGTATATCCATAGTACCTCCTCTTGTAGTAGGTACAAAACTGTCTGAAAAATTGAGTAGGCCGTCTAAAAGTAACATTATTGAATCCTCATCACCATCACAGTTTCTTCGTTTAGATGCATGAAAAAACGGATGACCATACTGTGCTTTGGCTGATGTAAATCCTATAAGTCTAGTTAGGACTCCTGCGGAGGTGTGAGGACTCAAACATATCAATAGATTACCAATTAAATCATGCATGTCTGAATTCGCTGTGACATTGTAAAAAGGCTCTGAATCGTAAAGTTTTACTAATTCATCATTAACAAAATTTGCTACCTTAACTAGCCAAGGGCCTGCATTTCTAGAAACAATTAAGTCCTGAACCTTTAATTCCAAAAGCTGATTTTCAGATTCTAATTTACGACCATCAACATCAAGAATATATCCTAACTCTAAAGCTTTCTCAACTGATAAACCAATTTCTCTTGGATAAAAATGCGTAATTGGCAAATCAATCATGTCGTANCTAAGAGTGCCATCCTTGTAAACTCTCAAATCATATTTTGAGCGAAGTATGCCTTTTTCTAAAGATTCAGGTATTTTTGGACCGGACTTAAGTTCCTTGATTCCTTTTATTTTAGGCAATATACCTGTCTTTGTGTTATTCATTGCCTTTGTAACTATTTCTGATACATCAACTATTCTTTTCTTAGCGTCTTCTTTAACCATAGTCAATGATTCACANCACCTCAAGGAGATAGTTTCTTCATTGCAATTCTTACAATATCTCAATTGAGTCACCATCTCAATAGATCCTAGTTTTCCTTGATTAAATCCTCTTCTAGATGGTCTCTCTTTTAATGCAGTATTGACTAATCTTTGATTACCACCAGAATCTCCTAGAGGAAACAATACATGAGGTGGTGGCTTAAGTCTCCTTTCGTTTGCTTTTTCAGGACGTCCCATACTGGCACCAATCCTTGTTGGTGCTTTACATTTAATCAAAACTCCTGATAGCTGTGATATAAGCTCTAATGAGTCTTCATACTTGCTATCTACTTTNTTAGNTACTAGTGANTTTTCATTAACATCNATACCTAACAANCTAATCAGTGGCTGAGAACCTAAATCTAAAACTATAACATTGTCTTTAATTTCAAAATATAAACCCAATTTAACAAAGATTTCTTTATATATTTTTGAAAATCTGTTTTTAATTACTTCAGGACTATTTCTTATCAACTGATCTCTTAAATCTAAAATTTCTTGACAATCTAAATCACCCCAGTTAAATGTATACTTTGGATGCATAGGAATATCATTATCTTTACAAAAATTGTAGAGTGAATCATAAGAAAAATCTCCACTATATCTCTCAATTCCCTTAGACTCTACAATTAAGTCCCACCATTCATTACACCAACCTGATGGTTGTAAGGGATGATTATTTTCTAAAAATTCACCAACGGGAATCAGTAACTCACCCAAATCAACTATTTCTTTGACTTGATCAACGACATCTAGGGCATAATCGTAATCATCGAGTCTAACAAATTTTCCATTTTGCAATATGACTGAAGGGCCTTCAATTGTGTCACAAGGAGTAGATGCTGTAGCTTTGCCAGGTAATTGTAACTTTAATTGTGTTCCAATAGCTGCAAATGAATCAAGAATTAACATTGTTGAAGGATGCAATGACATGGATGCTAAACCAGCTGTTCTAGAGCGACCATAGCGTAGCCTAAAACTTCCTGGTTTATCTGGGAAGGCAAAAATTGGCCTACCTGCTAATACATCCTTCAAATATTTGTGCTCTTTCACATCACCAGATGCTGATTTACGTTTCTTTTCAGTATATGTTCTTAGAAAATCCCAGCCACTTATACCTAATTTATCTACATGTTTCAATACTTTGGCAGCTTTGAGGCAGAGACCTTCAGCAAGCACAAGGCATGCGCCCCCTCTCAAGGAATTTGTTTCAACTCTCGGTAAATCTCTGTTTCCTGCAACTTCAAGCTTGTCAGTTCTTTCGCCTGTAATACATATAGGACATGAGGTTACTATTGTATGTATCTCATCTGGACTTGGTACGTATTGTAAGTTAACTGCCCTTTTGTAAAGAGGTATCTCTTCCTTATATCTTTCAATTTCTGCAGGTGTAGGAATGTAAGGATCTAGATCAAGCTCCCTTCTAACTACGTCTGCAATTAGTACCGATAGAGCTTGNGCNGTACCACCTGCCGCACGAATAGGACCTGCATAGTATATAGAAGCACATTTTGTGTTATTACTGTTCTCTAAAGTACTAACTTTTACCACACCTTCTGTTGGAGCAACTAAGACTCCTTCCGTTAAAATTGATAAAGATGTTCTGACAGCTTGTTCTAGTGCTTTTTCTAAACCTAACTCTGATTTCAGTTTTCCTGCTAGTTCCTTTGCAATAATTAGTGCTGTAGATTCTCTATCATTTTCTTCAGCTACTTCTCGAATCCTTGGAGCAATTCCTTCGGGACCAACTTGAGCCTCAACTCTCTCAGCTAAATCTTTAGCTCTTGGTATTTCAGGAGAATCTGAGGGGTCAAAACCTGCCTTTCTAACTTTCTCAACCAATGTATAACATTTATCAGCCTTTTTTTCCAAGTTTTCAAAATAAGCCTCCATCTCATCAGACGCTATCAATACCACATTAACCCATAGAACTGCAGTTATTACCTTATTTGCTAAAAATATTAAGCACCATAACTATCAATGTATATTGTGCGATATGCTGAAGAACTTGCTCTAATTCCTGCAAACATAACTGCAAAAGATAATAAAACAAATATCCCTCCAGCAAGAAGTCCGATTGAATGATTATATAACATAACTGAGGCTGGCAGAATCAATAAAATTGCAGAGAAGAAAGCTGAAGTTCCCATCAGCATAAATTGAACTAAAATGTCAGGATTACCTCGATCACTTTCATCAAAATTTGCAAATGCACTACCTGCCCATATTCCCAATCCTGTATTGACGAAAAGAAGAATTAATACACATTCTCCAAAAAATAAAGTTACTTCAAATGGAAATTCTGCTAAGATACAAATTGGAAGCCAAATAGATAAAAGTCCTGGGAATGCCATAAATAAAAGCGCAAATGCCTTACCCTTCATAATCAGGAGAGATTCAACAGGATTAGACTTCATAATCCATAATCTTTTACCTTCAACACCCAATATTGTAGAACCAAGCATTGTACACTGTAGTAAAGCTCCCAAGTACAAACTGATTGCAAGCATTCCTGGATAGTATAATTTTGGAGGAAGGTCTCCAACTGGTTCGTTAGGAATACCAACTTTAAACCACCAGAATACCATCAATATTGATATTGAAAATGTAGAAAAAGCAGAGCTCAAAACATCCCTTTCCCTAATAGATGATGTGACTTCCTTAGAACAAATAGCTGAAGCCCTTCGCCCAAGAATTGAATTTAGCCATTGAAACTGTAGTATTCTAATTGGATTCTTATGTGACGATGAATTAATTTTGTAAGACTCTAGAGCTTCTACAAAAATATTATCCATGAAATAGAAGAAAATGAGCAGTAGTATAGCGCAAATTAGGACAATNATAATAGCAAGTGTAGAATCCTGATGAGCTGCATTGGATATTAAAAGAAGTGCAAATAGAATAGGAAACAATACTACTAGAAAACTCAATTTCCTAGAGAAAGGATGTAAAGAACCAATTAACGAAAACATAAATCCACTCAAAGCTGACAAAAAAGAAAACAAATATACTAAGATCAGAAAATCAATTTCTACATAAATATTGGTTTTGGTAACAATATTTCCCGTGAAAAAAATTAAAAGTATTCCTGAAGTAAGAATCAAATTAGGAATTAAAACTGAAAAAAATTGACCCAACATTATTGATCTAGGTAATACTGGTTGAACCAAATACATGTCCATAATTTTAGATTTAACAATCTTTCTATATGTAATGCCTGCAGATCTAAGCGTAAAAAGAGAAAAGTACACTAATAGAATGGTACCATATCCTTCATTAGAACCCTCTGGAAAAAGCTGGGGATTTTGAATCACAAAATTCATTAATCTAATACAAGCAAAAGAAAAAATAATTCCTAAAATCGAGATAATGAATGTCGAAGCAAAACGCTTCTTTAAAGATTGAAAAGAGCTTCTGAATGAAGTTCGAAATTCGGCTTCAAATATTGCATAAGAAGCATTCATCTACCAAATGACTCCATAGCTCTGTCTTTTTTGGTAGCTTTCTTAAAAATTTTGTAACAGTCCTGGCACAATCCTACTTTTTTGCTAGTTCCTTCCACATTCAAAGAGGAGACTGCATCTACTTTTTTACGAGAAACTGAACGCTTTATTGGAGTATTACATGAAACCGAATTACAAATATTATTTGTTGGAGCTGAAAAATCAACGTCTCGACGTTTCATAGTACACTACAGATAACTACTTACTTAAAATATTAATATCACTTTTCTAGATTAGAACCCTTTGAATGTGAATTCATATGCCCACAATATGAACAGTAATTAGGATCATCTCCAACAAGATCTTGTTTGCAACTTAGACACTTAATGCTGTCTTTGGCTATCACTTTATTTCTACTTTTCTGAAAATTGATTAAATATCCAACTAGTAAAATTAAAATGATAATTGATTGGCTATAACATACAATCTGTTCGAACTCCACAACTATGTAAGGAAATTGCTCTATAACTATATTGGGCTTATTGAAGTGTGATATCTGGCATAAGAGGTCTTGTAGCAAAGCCTTTCAATGCAAAATTACTTCCTTCGCCTACTCTGCAAACAAACAAGTCCCTATGATGCCTTATCAAGCCGAATTCGTCTAAAGAAGAAACACCACCACAAATTTCCATTGCCATTGTCAAATGATCTGATGCCTTTCTTGAGCATTCAATTTTCACTTTTGCCGCTGACTCTCTATCTAAAGTGTTATCATCATATCTGTTTGTTAAATCAATCAACCAAGTCAATCCTTGCTCTAATGTAATATCCATGTCAATGATAACATCCTGAACCCTTTGAAAGCTACCTATCGGTACACCAAATTGCTCTCTTTCTTGAGCATAATTTCTACATTTATCAAGCCCAAAGGCCAATGAGGCCAATGACATCCCTGCGATAAACAATCTACCGCCGTTTAACGTCTGCGCCATGACTTTGAAGCCTTCATTTTCTTTACCTAAAATNGCCTCATTAGAAACAATAACATCATCAAAAGTAATTGAACCGGTAGATGATTGACTCCANAGATCTTTACCAGCCATTTCCTGATATGATACATTTGGATCATCCATNGGAACTATGAAACAAGTAGTTCGGTAACCTGGCTTTGAATCAGGACTCGTCATCGCGTGAACTACAACATGACTGGACCATTTTGCGTTTGTAGACCAACATTTTTCTCCTTTAATGACCCATTTATCACCCTTCTTTTTGGCTGTAACTTCCGGATTAGTAGCATCTGAACCGCGACCTGGCTCAGATAGACCAAAGACGAACATTCTCTTTCCAGCTGCCAAATCAGGAAGATGAGCTTCTTTCTGAGAGTCTGTACCAAATAATTGCAGAGGCTTAGCTCCCAAAGACATAGCTGCTCCTGGGGTGATGGCTAAGGACTGTGAGTGATAACCCAGTGCTAAACCCATTAAAATTAAATCTAATTGATTGCCTCCTTGACCACCATATTTTTCAGATACTGTGACTCCGAACAAACCCATTTGGCCCATTTCCTCAATAATATTTTCCGGAATTAACTCATGGTTACGTTCCCAGTTTAGATAATTAGGCTCAATTCTTTCTTCTGCGAATTCACAAACTGCTTTGTAAAAAATCATCGAATCCGAAGACACCAATCTTTCCAAATAATGATCTATACGACGTTCCATTAAACTCCAACTAGATATACATTAAAGTGGTTATCGTGACCTTCCAATGGCTCCACGTGGTGGCTCTGGTTCATATTCAGCTTGTAATTCTGGTGGCCATTCCCTAGGCTTATCATCTACTCCTTGAAGAATAATATAGCCTATAATCATAACAATAAAAAGGAAACCAATTGCTGCAGGCCTACCAAAATTCAATTCATCCACAATTATTGCCCAAGATAGAGGGCCAATTATGGTTGCAAAACGCCCTACCATACTATACAATCCGTAGAATTGACCAATATATTTGGGAGGCGTCAATACCAGCATATACGGTCTATCGGCACACCAAGTTCCACCAAGAGCTACTCCAGCTAAAAATGGTGCCAACCATATCATCCATGTAGGTAAACCTAACCAAACTGTAGATATTAGGAGAGTGAATGATGCAAACCAGAACCACAATACTGCATTAAGTGTTGATTTAGGACCTATAATGTCAACTAAGTATCCCCAAAGAAAGCCACTTACTATTGAAGAGAATAGTGTGGTTGGAGCTGGNTCNGTTATNACAAAAAATGTNAAGAAAAAATCATTAGCATTAACGAGAAGTTTACAGACNGAAATTAAAAACTATAAAAGAAAANCAAAATAANTATGTGTGGAATAATTGGAATTAATAGCAATAAACCTGTATCAGCAACTATAATTAATTCTNTAAAAAAATTAGAGTATAGAGGTTATGATTCAGCTGGTTTGGCAACTCTCTTCAATGGATTGATAAATGAGGTAAAATCTGAGGGAAGAGTAGAAAATTTGGAAAAAAATTTCTTAGCTCAAAGCATGGAAGGAACTGTCGGTATTGGTCATGTGAGATGGGCAACACACGGGCTCCCTAATAGTATAAATGCTCATCCACATTCTTCCCAGAATGTTTCAGTTGTTCATAATGGAATTATTGAAAACTCAACAATATTAAAAAAATTTTTAATTGGAAAA
>FUFK010073040.1_pt1 | contig 10382 bp, 12 predicted proteins | sample 1021851 | NCBI WGS metagenome assembly FUFK01 (sample SAMEA51879418, study PRJEB19060) | metagenome
AGGTGGAATATTAACACTTAAGATTAGTAATAAAAAAAATGAAAATGTAACTGCTTCAATCTTAATTTGGGCAACAATTATTTTATTACCAATTTGTTTTTATTTTGAAAAACCCTGGAACTACAATCCATCATTAACATCAGTAATTTCAATCACGTATTTAGGAATTATAGCTACAGGTTTGGCTTGGGTCTTAAGGTTTAAAGTTTTAAAAGANAATGGTTTAGTTTTNCAGTCACAGGTAGCTTATNTAATTCCAATCTTTGGAGTAATTTTAGGTTATGTTTTTTTAGACGAACTAATCACATTTAAAGTATTAGTGGCACTCATTGCAATTATAATAGGGATATATTTTGTCAAAAAATCTACTTCTTCGAAGAAGATCTTAAGTCAAAAAAATATCTAATATTAGCAGTCAATTTAACNAAATTAGTTAAAGAATTTTTAATGTTTAATATTAATAAATATGCAAATCCTCTAAAGAAATATTTCATTATCNTTTTAAGATGGTGAACCGTAAATTTTTGAACATTAAAATAAATAAGAGGAGAATATTCATTATGAAAGGTTTTTATTAAAAAATTCTGAATGTTCGATTTTGAGGATTTGCCTTGNTTATGTTGAGCTTTGGATTTTGGTGTTACAATTACACTGGNTTTTTTTGATCTCAANTTCCTACAAATGTCAATTTCCTCCCAAAAAAGGAAATACTTTTCATCAAATTTACCAATATTTTCAAAGTGTTTTGCACTTATTAATAAAGCACAGCCTTTAGCAACATCAACGCATAATTCACCCTCTATCTTTGAATCTAATAATAATTCTCTTGATCTAATTGCACTTGATGAATCTACATTCTTTAANTTTCTTTCTGGGAATGCTCCGTAAAANTCTNTATCNGGAANTGTAACAGGAGCAACTATTCCGCAGTCATTATATTGGTTTAAAGTGTTGAGCATATTTTCTATTGAACTAACATCAATGGAAAGGTCAGGATTTAGTACTAGAAAAAAATTTGTAGATANATTATCAAAAGCAAAATTTATTGCTCTACCATACCCAAGATTTTNATTTTTTGAGATAACTTGNATATTTTTAAAATTTTTAATTCGCTCAAGAATTTTTTCATTTTTTCCATTGTCGACAACAATTATNTTAAAATTTTTTANACTATCAAAAAAACTCTCAACTATTTCACTTGAGTTATANAGAACAGTAATNATCGTAATTTCATTATAAATTTTGCTCATCTGCGTGAAATAGCTTATATTTTTTTATAAAAATTTGTTTTAATTTATTTTTNTATTTCAATTTATAATAGAAGAATTNTGAAAAAACATACCAAATGTNGTTANCNTTNAANAAATNAATAATATTTTCAACTTGAGGTTTTTCTGTGGTTTCACGTGAAAATACTATAGGTTTGTTAAATTAATGAATAAATTTTTACCTTTGATCTTTGTTTTATTGTGGTCTTCAGCTTTTGTTACTACAAAACCAATAGTAGATAACAGTGATCCTTTTGCAGCTTTAGCTTTTCGATTTTTTATAGTTGCTTTAGGTTTTTTTATTTATTGTGTTTACAAAAACTTATCGTTGAAATTAAACAGTAGAGACTTTATCCAGTCTTTTTCAAGTGGCGTTCTATTTCATGGAATTTATTTAGGAGGTGTATTTTTTTCTATCTCAAAAGGTATTCCAACAGGTATAACTGCACTTATTGTTACAATGCAGCCAATCTTAACAAATGCTTTAGCCGGACCTTTTCTTAAAGAACATGTAGGATGGAAACAGTGGATTGGGGTTGCTCTTGGGATTTATAGGNTCNGCANTAGTNTTAGGNGTNGATATNGGAGGNGCTCTTCCAACAATTGGAATTATAGCTTCTTTCATTGCACTAATATCCATTACATCTGCCACTCTTTTTCAAAAGAAATTCAGTGGCAATATTCCTTTACCAGTAAGCAATACATACCAAGCTGCAGGAGGATGTTTCTTCCACTTGGTAGTAATTTTGTTTTTTGTTGANCCGTTNATTGANTTTAACNCAAGTTTTTTAATAGCAATGGGNCATCAAATTTTTCTAGTATCTTTTGGGGCGTTTACAATATTAATGTTCTTAATCAAAAATAATTCAGCAAGTAAAACAGTTACTGTATTTTTTTTAATACCAGCAACTTCGGCAATTATTGCTTGGATATTTCTTAATGAACAATTATCTTTAATTGATATATTTGGCTTCATTGTTGCTTCACTTGGCGTATTTATCGCAACAAGAAAATCTTAAACTATTCTATTTATTGAAAAAAAACATTTCAACTTGAAATTGAAATATATTTTGCGCATTTACATCATGTTCAAAAAGGGCTTAAATTGAATTTATACAAATGGCTAAGACTAAGAAAAAAAAAGCTGTTAAGAAAAGAAGAAAGAAAACAAAAAAGTCGATTAAAAAAAGAAGAAAACTTAAAAGCGGAACGACAAAGAAACTTTCTAAATCTAAAAAAAAGCTAAAAAAGATAAAGTCAAAGTCAAAAACAATACGTAAAACAAATGGAGGAAAAATGAGTGCAGAGATGAAAGTGTCTTCTGTTCTAGATACCTCTCATTTGAAGGTTAAATTTCCGTTCAAAGCAAAATACGGAAACTACATAAATGGAAAATTTGTAGAACCTAAATCTGGAAAGTATTTTGATAATACTTCTCCGATCTCAAATGAAGTTATCTGTTCAGTTGCGCGATCTAACGAAAAAGACGTGGATGCAGCATTAGATGCAGCTCACGCAGCTTTCCCAACTTGGGGAAAGACATCAATCACTGAAAGATCTAACATTTTGATNAAGATTGCAGATGTATTAGAAAAAAATCTAAATACATTAGCAGTGGCAGAATGTTTAGATAACGGTAAGCCAATCAGAGAATGTATGGCTGCTGACTTACCTCTTGTAATAGATCACTGGAGATATTTTGCAGGAGTAATCAGAGCAGAAGAAGGTTCAGTTGCTGAAATAAGCAATAATGAATATTCTTATCATATACCTGAGCCACTAGGTGTAGTTGGACAAATTATACCTTGGAACTTCCCATTACTAATGGCAACTTGGAAACTTGCTCCAGCATTAGCTGCTGGTAACTGTGTGGTATTAAAACCTGCAGAGCAAACTCCAGCGTCTATCATGGTNATGATGGAAATGATTGGNGATCTTTTACCAAAAGGTGTTGTTAACATTGTAAGCGGTTTTGGATTAGAAGCTGGTAAACCTTTAGCATCTTCTAAGAGAATTAAGAAAATTGCTTTCACTGGTGAAACAACAACTGGTAGATTGATTATGCAATATGCATCACAAAACTTAATCCCAATTACTTTGGAATTAGGTGGTAAATCTCCTAACATTTTCTTTGAAGACGTCATGGATAAAAACGATGACTTCTTCGATAAGTGTTTAGAAGGTTTTGCAATGTTTACATTAAACCAAGGAGAAGTTTGTACTTGTCCAAGTAGAGTACTGGTTCAAGAGTCTATCTATGACAAATTCATGGAAAAAGCTATTGCTAGAACTAAAGCTGTAAAACAAGACAATCCTTTAAAAATGGAGACAATGATTGGTGCGCAAGCTTCATTAGAACAAATGGAAAAAATCAAATCTTATCTAGATTTAGGTAAGAAAGAGGGTGCCAAAGTTCTATGTGGAGGAAATGTTGCAAAAATCAATAGTGGTTTAGAAAAAGGAAACTACATTGAGCCAACTATTTTCGAAGGTAAAAACAATATGAGAATATTCCAAGAAGAAATTTTTGGACCAGTTGTTTCTGTAACTAAATTTAAAGATGAGAAAGAAGCATTAGAAATTGCTAATGATACTCTTTATGGTTTAGGTGCAGGAGTATGGACTAGAAATGGAAATCTTGCATACAGAATGGGTAGAGAGATACAAGCTGGTAGAGTTTGGACAAACTGTTATCACGCTTATCCTGCTCACGCTGCTTTCGGTGGATATAAACAATCTGGTATCGGAAGAGAAACTCATAAAATGATGCTTAACCACTACAGACAAGTGAAGAACTTACACGTGTCTTACAGTGAAAAGAAATTAGGCTTCTTTTAAAAGATAATTAATATATAATGGCCCGTGAGGAATCACGGGCCATATTATTATGAAAGTAAAAGCAACAGAATCAGCACTAAAACTAATTGAAGATATTAAAGCTCAACACGGTGAAGAGCTTTTATTTCATCAATCTGGTGGATGTTGTGATGGAAGTGCTCCAATGTGTTATCCTAGAAAAGAATACATGGTTGGAAACAGTGATGTTAAGTTAGGAGAAATAGGCGGAGTTCCTTTCTACATGAATGATGATCAATATGAGAAGTGGAAACATACTGATTTAACTATCGATGCTGTAAATGGTATTGGCGGAATGTTCTCTTTAGATAACGGAACAGGTCGCAGATTTCTGACTAAATCAGAAATCTGCTTAGTCGTTGATAACGACAAAAAAAATTAATTAATCTTTTACTGTCCAGGGGCTTTGTAGCCAATTTTTCCTGCTTTAGCTGTAGCTTTTGAAAAATCAATAGCTTCAAGTATTGTTAAATTTTTAACAGCACCTGATCCTTCTACAACNANTTTAATTGCNGCAAANTCATCGAAACGNTGNNANNTCTNCNACAACAACAAAATCATANGANCCTCTTACAATNTCCATNCTATGCATNGTTCCNCCCATNGCTTTTGTTAATTGTTCNACNACNGCTTTTCTNTCANTTNNTGGATCTTTTAAAAATCCTTGAAAAGCTTTTTCAGTGTAGTTACCCATTATATATGCTTTCATGTTATACTCCTTATAATAATGTCTATAGTAACGAGTTTATGGCTTTTGTTGATATGATTTATTTGCACACTAGACACTTTAAAAGGTCATGTTAGATTAAATTATGTACGAAAAATACGGTCAATTCANNGATGGTAANTGGCATAAATCNTCNNNNGGCGAAACNTANGAAGTNATNAATCCAGCNAANGANGAANTTNTAGGNNAAGCNTCAAAAGCNTCANCNNANGATGTTNANAAAGCNTTNTTGTCTGCTCAAAAAGGATTAGANGTTTGGANAAAAACACCACCATGGCAACGNGCTTATATTTTAAGAAGAATTGCTGACAAGATGAGAGAAAAGCAAGACATACTTGCTAAATGGATGACCCTTGAAGTTGGAAAACCGTTTGCAGAAGCAAAGGGTGAAGTTAACGGTGCAGCAGATATTTATGAGTGGAATGCAGAGGAGACAAAAAGAATTTATGGCCAAACAGTTGAAAGCAGATTTGAAGATACTAGAGTTCATGTTTACTACCAACCTGTTGGAGTAGTAGCAGCATTAGTTCCATGGAATTTTCCTTTAGTTTTATCTGCAAGAAAAATTTCTACAGCATTAGCAGCTGGCTGTTCAGTAATTGTAAAACCAGATGTAATAACTCCTGGTGTTGTTATGGAACAAGTTGAGATTTGTAGAGAATGTGGAGTTCCTCCAGGTGTTGTAAATTTATTATCAGGGGACCCTCCAAGTATCGCCCAACAATTAATTGCCTCTGATATAGTAAAAAAGATTTCAATNACAGGATCTTCTAGAGTTGGNAAATTAATTTTAAAACAGGCAGCAGACAAAGTTCAAAGAGTTACAATGGAATTAAGTGGTCACTCTCCATTTATAGTTTTTGATGATGCAGATATTAAAAAAGCAACCGACATGGCAATCGCTGCAAAGTTTAGAAATAATGGTCAAGTTTGTATTTCACCCAATAGATTTTACATNCAAGAAAATAAAAAAGATGAATTTGTTAACTTGTTTGTAGAAAAAACTAAGAAATTAAAAATTGGTGATGGTATGGATCCTTCAGTTCAACTTGGACCTTTAACAACTAAAAAAAGACTGAATGAAATTGAAGAATTAGTTGAGACAACAAAAAAAGAGGGTGCAAAAGTTTTACTAGGCGGGAAAAGACCATCAGGTTTTAACAAAGGTTATTTCTATGAACCTACAGTTTTTGATAATGTAAAAGATGATTANACAATTATGAAAGTAGAACCATTTGGNCCTTTGGTTCCNATGTTATCCTTTAAAAGTTTCGATGAAGTAATTGAAAGAGCTAATAATCATGAATTAGGATTATCAAGTTATATTTGTACCAACTCTATGGAAAAAGCACATAGAGCTTCAGAGTTGATGGAAACCGGAACAGTAGCAGTCAATACACCTTTAGTAGCTTTAGCAGAAGCNCCNTTTGGAGGTATCAAACAAGCAGGATACGGAAGGGAAGGTGGTTCTATGGCAATAAAAGATTATCTTAATGTTAAGTACACTCACCTTGGTTTAAAAGGTTAATTTAGATGACAGAATTAATTTTGGCNTTNGGNGCAGGCCTTCTAAGTTTTTTATCCCCATGTGTTTTACCTTTAATACCTGGNTATATATCTTACGTATCGGGAAAATCTTTAAATGAACTACTTGAGGAAAAAAGAGTTAATATTTTACCAATAGTTCTCTTTACAGTTGGNTTCTCNTTAATTTTTATTGCNTTTGGTGCAACTAGTTCTCTTATAGGAAAAATTTTGTTAAATAATTCAATAGAGTTAAGAATATTTTCTGGTTTAGTAATTATTTTTTTTTCTCTTCAAATAATTGGAATAATAAACTTAAACTTCCTAAACTTTGAAAAAAGATTTGAAACACAAAAAAGCGCTAATATTTTTAGTTCTGTTTTAGTTGGAATGGCTTTTGGTTTTGGTTGGACTCCATGTATTGGACCTATACTAGGNTCTATACTAGCTCTTGCAGCTGTNGAACAAACACTACTCAAAGCAGTAATGTTATTATTATTTTATTCTTTAGGGTTGGCGATCCCATTTATTTTATCTGGTTTCTTGATACAAAAATTNATGCTTGTTTCAAAAAACCTTAAAAGAAATATTAATATTATTTCAAAAACTGGTGGATTTATTTTATTNGNAACGGGTATTTTAATACTTACAAATCAACTTCAGGCAGTGGGTTTTTATTTATTGAAATCTTTACCTTTTTTACAAAATCTGGGTTAAAAAAATCATCTTTTTTGGTATAATCAAAATATGTCATTAAGCTATTTAATAAATCAATCTAGTAAGTTTATCTGGTACTCTGCGCACTACATAATTTCGTTTAAGTATGCGACACCTATTAAAATAGATAAGTCTAATCCACCTCCATTTTATGGAAAGATGCCATCAGGTAAAAAACTATTTTTTGAAATGATGAAGCTTTTAAATGAAGAAAGAAAACTAATTAATTCAAAATTCTATAAAATACCAAAGACAGAATTAAAAGATTTAATAAATACAGCCAAAGGGAGCTTTGACTTTTTTCTTGATTTACCAAAAATTGACAAAAGAAGAACATCAGGAAAATTCTCTGAAGTCAAAACGAATAAAGATTTACCAAAATATTTCTTAAGAAATTTTCACTACCAAACTGATGGATATTTAAGTGAAAAATCTGCAAGATTGTATGAGTTTCAAGTCGAGACTTTATTTTCAGGGTGCGCTGCAACAATGCGAAGATTTTCAATGATCCCCTTAATTAAATTCATAAAAGATGAAAATTTGCCAAGAACAAAGTTGTTGGATATTGGTACTGGCACAGGAGATATAATTGCAACGTATAAATTAAATACTAAAAATTTAGAGGTCACTTGTTCTGACTTATCTGAAGAATATTTAAATGTTGCAAAAGAAAAATTAAAGAAATTTTCAGATATAAATTATGTAAATTGCAAAGGGGAAGAGCTTCCATTTGATGAGAAATCTTATGACATTGTTACTTCTACCTATGTTTTTCATGAGGTTCCCTCTGCTATTAGAAAAAAAATTTTTAGTGAAATTTCAAGAGTACTTAGAAAAGGAGGGATCTTTATTTTAACAGACTCTTTACAAATGGATGACAACCCAATTTTAAATCCATTATTAGAATTTTTTCCTTATTCTACACATGAACCTTATTATCCTAAATATATAAGAGAAGATCTTGCTAACGTTGCTAGACAAAGTGGACTAGAACTTTTTTATTCTAAGAATGCTTATCTTTCAAAAAGCTTAGCTTTCAAAAAAATCTAATTAACTAAATTTTCTTAGTAAGTGTCTTAGTTTACCTTCTGAAGAGTCGTAATCTATATAACAACCTTGTAAAAACCTATTACCCTCATTAGGATTAAATTCTGTTCTACCGTGAAGTAATCTATAATTATCCATCATCAGCAAGTCACCTGGATTTAACTTGAACTTTAATTAAAAATTTATCTGAGTTATAAATTTCTGAAATTTTATTTCTTGCTTTATAATATAAGTCTAGCCTATCTTTTTCTAAGGCTGGAACAAAATCTAGTCTGGTACTAAATCTTACTTGTTTAACTCGTTTATTTTGATCTAATTCAATAAGTTCCCCATAATTTTCTAAAACAACATTTTTATCTGCAAATCTAAACTTCACNTTTACTTCTGTAAGTATTTTGAAAAATTCAGGAAATTCTTTTTTTAAATTTTCTGCCACTGAAAATCCATCNACAAGAGTGGAAAATCCACCTTTAACCTCATTTTCAATACAATGTAATAACTGAATATTGGGAACTGGTTTTCTGTAAGGATTGTCAGTATGAGGTGANAGAGGAAGAGGTGTATAAGCTAAATCATTTGGATTTGGTTTTGACTTAACATTAAAGTATTCACCAAAATTTGTTCTTCTAATGCTACCAATTGAATTAGCAAAATTTACAATGAAATTATCTTTAGTTGGAACATTTGAAATAATAATAAAACCATTTTTATAGAATGATTTTAAAAGCTCAAGCATCTCACCGCTTTCTAAAAAATTATCATTATATTTAAAATTCTTTATATTCTTAAGTTCAGAATTCCAAAGCGTTGGCTGCATTAATCTTTCTAATTCCTCATCTGAAGAAAACTCTTTTTCAATTTTTTTAATGTCAAATTTAGACTTTACTCCATCACTAAACTCGAGATTTAAAAGATCATTATCAATTTTAACATCTTTAATTGTTATATTTTTTAGAAAAGACGGATCAAATAATCTTTGTTCGGTATTAGCATCTAGATGTTCTTTTTCAGACACTCTTTCTCTTAACCAAATAGGATGTAATTCTTTCTTTTCTGATCCTAGAAACACAAATATTTTGTTATTTTTTTCTAATTGTATTTTCATATCTACAATTAACATTTCAACAAAAAATAGCTTTAATCAAGCAAAATTAAATAGTAATAAGATCTTAAGATAAATCAAAACAAATGAAAAATATTGAATTTTATAGATTTTTAATCTCTTTAGCTAAAGACTTAAATAGATTTTACAAAAAGAATTTAAACAAACCTTTTAAGGCCATTAACAAAGGTAAAGGCTCTAACTATGACCCAGTCACTATAGCTGATAAAAAATTTGAGAAATTCATAAGATCAAAGATTAATAAAAAATACCCGTCTCACTCTATCGTTGGCGAAGAATTTGGAAAGAAAGAAACTAAAAGTGACTACTCTTGGGTAATAGATCCAATTGATGGGACAAGATCTTTTGTAATTGGTAATCCTTCATGGAGTAATCTTGTAGCTGTTTGTTATAAAGGACAACCGATTTTTGGGTTAGCAAACTTTCCTGAACTAAATAAATTTTATATAAACAAAAACACTAAAGAAGCTTTTTTATTCAGGGATAATAAAAAGACAAAATTAAGATCTTCGAAAGAAAAAAATTTCAAAAAGATAAAACTTTCTGGAAATTTTCATGGTCATTTTTCTTTAGATAAGCTCAAGAAAGTAAAAAAAATTCTTCCAATGATGCAATTTCCTTGTATGGATGCATTAAGTTATTCTCATTTTTGTGAAGGAAAAATTGATGTTGTTTTTCAATGTGGAAATAAAATTTGGGATATTTTTCCATTGATACCAATAATAAGAGCTTCAGGTGGAATAGTTACAAATTGGAAAAATCAATTTAATTTTAAAAGTGGGAATGTTTTAGTTTCTCCAAATAAAATTTTACACTCTAAGATGCTTAAAATGCTTAGACCTCTAAATTAATTATTATTAATAAAAGATTTAATATAATCTCTGAGTTTTATTTTACCAAAATGTTTATAAACTTTATTTGATAAATTCATTGTTGAAAGCGCTGATGCATATCTTTCGCCAGGCCTTTTAGATAAATATCTAATTCTTTGTTTAAACATCTTTGCAACTTCTAGAATTGAAAAACTCTGTTTATGAGAAATGCTATAATGTCTACATAGATTTTTTTTCCAAGCGACATAACAAACATCAACCGTATCATCAATATGGGTAAATCTTCT
>FUFK010037574.1_pt1 | contig 10379 bp, 9 predicted proteins | sample 1021851 | NCBI WGS metagenome assembly FUFK01 (sample SAMEA51879418, study PRJEB19060) | metagenome
ATAGCATAAACATCCCCTGATCTAACATAAACTGGTTTCAATTTTTGTCTGGGAGCAAATTCTTGATCTCTAGAATTCGTATACGGAAAAATTTCGGATTTATTATTTATTGTATACATCCTTATTGGGTGTATTCCATTTACATCTACCAAAGTGCATAAGCTATCGCATTGTGGATTTAGCAATAAATGATTAATACAATTATCAATTATTGTTTTATCTCTTAAGGGACAGGTTACTTGAAGAAGAACTACTATATCAATTTTACCAAATCCTAATTCATCTAATTTTTGTATTGCATGAATTAAAACAGATGCAGTGGAGGTATCATCCTGGGCAAGAATAGAAGGTCTTTTTATTGTAATTACATCTTTAATCGTTTTAGAGTGATCAAATATTTCTTTATCTTCCGTTGATATTACAACTTGATCTAGTAATTCAGAACCAAGAGCATTTTTGCAAGTTATTTCTATTAAAGATTTTCCAGATATGGTTTTAAGATTTTTTCTAGGTATACCTTTTGAACCCCCACGTACTGGAATTATTCCTACAGCTTTGATCATTTTCTATTTACTTTCTTAAGACATTTTAGTTTAAATTTAAACTAAAAATTATTTAAAAGAAATTTTTTATATCTTTTTATTTGTATATTCCTTAAATCATCATAATTTTTAGCAAGATGATTTAGGTAATAGTTCTTATATTTTTTTGAATTAGAAAAATTTTTTAGTTTACTGCTATCCAGAAAGAAAAAAGTATCCTCTTTATTAACAAGGGCACCTTTCCCATGGAGAATGGGTATTAGTCCATTAGACAAAGCCGTTGAAATTCTTGTTTTGTAACCAGCTCTGTTTGAAGAAGCAACAAGATACATAATGGATTTTTGATATAAATCTCTTTCAACTTTTTGATTTATAATTCCAAGACATTTTATATCAAGATGAAAAGGAAGATGGAAATCTATTTTTTCAGAGTCTTTCCCAGCAATAATAAGTTTAAAGTTATTATTTTTTAAAATTTCTAAATTTTGTTCAATAAAATCTATTAAGCCTTTTCTATTTTCATCAAGAGAGTAATTTGATATCGAAATAATAATTTTTTCTTTTTCGTACAAATTTAATTTCTTATTTAATGATGTAAATTTTCTTTCTGGAAAATAATTTATTATTGTTTCACCTTTTCTAATATTTAGTTTTTTTGACTCGTTCTTTGTGATGAAGCACCTTTTTATGTTTTTAAAATTAAAAAGAAAAACTTGTAAGAAATATAATCTAATCCCTTCAATTAGAAAAATTATTTTTTGTATTAAGTTATTTGAAGATAAACTTCTATCTAAATGAAAAATAAATTCATCATTATGAACTCTTAAAAATATATTTCTACCAATCAAGATTTGTTTAAAAAGCTGAGGAAGCATAGTTATTGAAAGTATTCCCTCTAAAAAAATTGTTGTCTCATCATTAAATAATTTTTTTGTATTTTTAAAAATAAATATTGGTTTAAAGGCCATTGTAGAAGAGATAAAAAAGCCTATTAAAAAGTTGAAATTTCTTTTTTTGTATATACATATAATTTTTTTGCCATTAATTAATTTTTTTATATTTTTCTTATTTCCTGGGGAAAGAATTATTATCTTATCAAATAAAGGAATAGACCATTTTATTCTTTCAAGGACGTCAATAGATCCTCCAAAAGGTTTCCCAAAAGGGTCAACACATGAAACTATTAAAAGTTTAGCGATTTTTTTTAATTAACTTATTCAAGTATATACAATTAATATAATTTAATTCATGATCTAAAGTGTAATTTTATACATATATTTTTCTGGTTAAAGTATAAACTAATATTAATAAGCAAATAGTCTCCAAAGCAAGGAAAATAAATCCTCTTGTAGCAAATAAGCCAGCGGACCAGAATGCACTGTTAGCTAAAAAAAAGCATACCGAGGAGACAGAAAATATACTTTTTTTATTATTAAACTTTAATTCTGTAAACAAAATTATGTACTGAACTAAAAAACCGGCAAAAAATATATAAATTACAGATAAAAATTCGGGAAAAATCAATATTGCTTCTGACGCGATATTGATTTCATAAATTCCAAAAGATGCATCATTGCTTAAAACATATTCAGAAAATAAGCCTGTAAGATTAAAACAACCCAAATTAGCGGAGCAGCCCGGGAAAAGAGTACTAATAGCATCTCCAAAGTTTGAGATACTAAAAAAAATAGGATCTTTTTGGTCTACTATGGCAAATGCTCTTAATGAATCAAACCTATTTATAAATGCATCTATAAATATTCCTATATATTGTCCAATATTATCAAAATCGATATAGTCATTACCTAATATAAATAGACCTACAGAAAAAGAAATTATTGGGACAGCCAAAGCTAAAGTCTTATAACTTTTTGATATTACTAGAATCATTAATATATAAATTAAACTAATTTTACTTCCTGATAAAAAACTTATACTCAAGTAATAAATAATCCAAATTAGTAATCTTGCTTTATCAAATTTTCTATTGAGATAAATTAGAATTAACGGAAATTTGGTAACTATGATTGATAATGGTATTGAGATTAATGATATATAACCGCTATTAATAAATTCCCTAAAGTTGCCAGAAGATGAACTTATCAATAAATATATTGGATAGCATATAACTATACTAAAAAAAATTCTTTTTTTAAAATTATAGATATCTATCTGACTATTAATTCGCATTACTTTTAAGAAATTTTGTTTCATATATAAGAAGTAACAGATTAATGATCCAAATGAATATGAAAAAATAGTTATGAATATAAAAATAATTGTATATATATTATTTATATATTGTATATTTGATAAATCATCATATCTAAAAAGTGAAATTACAGAAAGAATTTGATAGATAAAAAGAATTACAATTGGCAAAAAAGTAACGTTTTTGTCTACTCTTCTAAAATTATTTTTTGATATTAGATTCATTAAAATTTAATCTTGACTTATTAAAAATCTATTTGAATATATATTTTTTCTTAAAAAATAGTATTTTGCTATAAAAAATATTAATCTTGCTGAAGTAATTATTAAAATCGGAAAATTTAGAAAAGCTAATTTATTCAAATTTATAACTGATATAATATAAGTAATGGTTATTATAAGCGCCTTAAAATCGTAACTATAAAAATTATTTAATTTGCTTTTCAGAAAGATTGCAATACCTGAATTTATTTTTGCATTAATAAGGTTACTAATAATTAGTAATAAAACTGATAGTATTAAATTAATAGCTAATTTTAAATTAATAAAATAATTTAGAAAAACTAATATAAGTGGAATAGATAAAAAAGCGATCGTTAAAGTTGAAATATTATATAAATTTAAATTCCTAAGTTCTTTTTTATCTTTTTTTAAAGAATATTCATTATATATTTTATGGAAAAAATAATTTTTTAAATGTTTCATTATTTCTTTTTGAATAGAGGTTATACTTCTAATTTGTGTATAGAGAATAACGCTGCTATTTAGTCCCATAAAAGATAATAGAAGTTTATCTCCATAATCTATTATTGCTGTAATTGGAGCATTAGAAAAAAATGATTTGGTTCTTAAAAAGAGATATTTCCTAACTCTTTTCCCACCTCTACCATTCTTTAAAAGTGCATATATTATTATTGAAGAGCCTATAAAATATGAATAGCAAACTAAAAAATTAGTAGCAGTTAAATTAAGATCACTAAATAAATAAATAATTGCGAAAATTATATTAGTAAATATATAAATTATTGCTAAATCTGCTACTAGCAATGAACGAGCACATGCTAAAACAGCATTGCATGCAGATAGGCAAGTTGATATATAGGCCACGTTTAGAGCACTAAAGGGGAATATATCAAAAATTGACTCTAGCAAAAATGTTATAAGGAAAATTATCAATCTTATCTCTAAAAAGACTTTAAATATTCCTTTCCTATATTTTCTAAAAGGTTTCTCTAAAAGAAGATATCCCGCTTCAAACCATGAGAAAAGACAGCCATAAAGAAGGCCTGAAAAAGCTATCAAAGTTATTGCAGTCGATTTTTCACTTAGTTCACTAAAACTTATAAAAAAGGTGAAACCTGCACTTATTAATGAAACAATAATTACTCTAAGACCCATCTTACTTTGTAGAGATATTATCAATCCAATTCTCTATCCATATATTTTTATTAGCTTTAATGAATCTTTTCGCATTATCTCTTAAATCAAAATAGGAGGATTTTTCAATGAAAAAAGCCATTTTTAATTTATTTTTTAAATCTTCAATTGATTTATAAAAAAAAATTGCTTTACATCTTTTTAACTCTGGAATCCCTTTAGTACAAGATTGATGAGCAATTATGGGCGTACCAAGAGCTAGAGAGTGTAAAATACGGGTTCTTGAGCCAACCGCATAATCGCCTGCGATTAAAAGAAATTTGCTATTAACTATTTCTTTATCAATATCATTAACAAATCCTTTTAACTTATAATTTGCTCTAATTAACTTGTTTTTTATGGATAAAGGGATGTCAACTTTACCAACTAAATCAAATTTAATAGAAAATTCCGCTATAAAATCTATTATGGTTTTATTCAATAGAGTATTAATTGATGATAATGATGCTGCACCCCCTAAATGACCTATATGAATAAATCCTTCAGGAATGTTTTTTAAAAAATCTATTGAATCTTTATTTATAAAGTAACTTTCATTAAAAATAGGAATAATTGGTGGAGAATAAATAACATTTTTATTAGTCCATTTTTTAAATTGCAAAGCATGTAATTTAGAGTGATGAATTATTTTTGAATATTTTTTTAAACTTTTTGATATTTTTTGTTTAAAAATAAATAATCTAAGATAGTTAAAAAAAGACCCAATTCTAGTACTGAATTTTAATAAATTTGATCTTGATTTCATAAGGGCTACAAGATGTGGTGGGTCGTCAGGCCATGCAATTTTAAAGTTATTTAAATTAGCCAAATCTACAATATTTTGATCTCCAAATACGAAAATAAAATCATAATCATTTGCTACTTTATTGGTTTTTGTATTGTTAATTAAATTTTTTAAAACAATATTACTATTATTGGAATCTAAGTAAGTTAACTTATAAAAATTTATATTTTCAAAGTTTAAAGTTTCTAAATTTTTTGTTTGGGGCTTTTTAAAATTATTATCTCCCATAATGACATAATCAATTTTAAATAATTTATCTAAAGAAAGACATAGCATTTCTAAAACAGCTTCTGCACCTGCACCACTAATTGATGGTAATCTATCTGATATTAAAAGATATTTTTTAGAGTCCATTTAGTTAAATAGAGATTTTCTTTATTAATTATTCCTATATATTATTTGATAATATAATAATAAATCTTTTATTTACTACACTAGCAACTATACTATTATTAATTGTTCTTCACACTAAATTTAATTTACTTTATGTAAATATTTTTTATTTTTAAGAGATATTTAATTTAAGTTATTAATTATGGCAAAAAACATAGTTGAAAATTCTCTCAAAGAAACTTTGGATGGGATTGTCAAACTAAATAATGACTCTAAGGTTATTGAAAATATCATAAAAGCGTCAGAACTTATATCCACTTCGTTGGATAAAGGATCAAAAATATTTACTTGTGGCAATGGTGGATCAATGTGTGATGCAATGCATTTTGCAGAAGAACTTTCAGGTAGATTTAGAAATAATAGGAGGCCTCTATCAGCTATTTCTATTTCAGATCCTTCTTTTATTACATGTACAGGGAATGATTATGGCTTTGAGTTTATCTTTTCAAGGTTTCTTGAAGCTAATGCAAAAGAAAAAGATATTCTCATTGCAATAAGTACAAGTGGGAGTAGTAAAAATATTTTAAATGCATGTTCTTTTTGTGCGAAAAAAGGGATTAAGGTTATTACTTTAACAGGAAGAAAAAATTCTTTAATTTCAGAATTTGCAGATTTCGATATTTGTACTCCAAATGGTAGTTACTCCGATAGAGTTCAAGAATTACATGGCATCGTTATTCACATAATTGTGGAACTTGTTGAGAAATACCTTTCTTTATGAGTTGGGTATACTTATACTATCTGGTAAATTATAGAAAATTTAAACTAATATGTTTGATAAAAATCTAAAAATTTTAATTACTGGAGCTTCAGGTCTAATTGGTAGAAATTTAGTTAACAAATTAAAAAAAAGTGGGAATGATGTACTTGGAATTGATAGTAAAACAGATCTCAGAAACTTTTCCGAAGCTCAAAAACTAATTAAGAATTTTAAACCAAATCTAGTTTTTCATTTAGCAGCAAAAGTTGGAGGTATTCACGCCAACTCCAGTTATAAGTCTGATTTTTATTCAGATAATGTTTTAATAAATACAAACTTAATTAATGCATGTGTAAATTGTGATGTTGAATATATTTTTGCTATGGGTACTGGTTGTGCTTACCCTAAAAGACTTGAAGATTCAATTTTATATGAATCTGATTTTCTTGATGGTATACCAGAGGTAACCAATGACGCATATGCATATGCCAAGAGGGGTTTGTTAGTACATTTGAATTCTTTATTTGAAGAGGAAAGAATAAAATTTACTTTTTGTCTACCAGCAAATATTTATGGACCTCATGATAATTTTCACAAAATGAATTCTCATGTTGTTCCTGGTTTAATTAGACGTTTTTGTGACTCTAAAAATGAAAATTTATCAGAAATTTATTTATGGGGTGATGGTTCTGCAAGAAGAGACTTTCTATATATTGATGATTGTATTGATGCAATGATTTTATTAGCAAAAGAAAAATTTCAAGGAGTTGTTAATGTTTCCTCGGGACAATTAACTTCAATTAAAGATCTAGGTATATTAATTCAAAAATCTTCTGGTTTCCAAGGTCAAATGAAATTTGATATTAGTAAGTTATCAGGACAAAAACAAAGAATTATGAGTACAGAAAAAATGGATAATCTAGGCTGGCAACCTATTTATTCTTTGGATAAAGGTATTCAAAAAACAGTAAAGTGGTTCGAATTAAACAGAGAAAATATTAGAGAGAAATAATTAATATGCTAATTAAACAAGCATTAATATTAGCGGGGGGTTTTGGAAGAAGATTAGGAGATCTATCTGCAAAATGTCCCAAACCGATGCAACCAATAAACGGTATACCTTTTCTAGAGAATATAATTTGGAATTTAAAAAGACACTCCATTAAAGAAATAGTTATTTCAGTTGGATATCTTTCAGATGTAATTGAAAATTATTTTAAATATGGAGAATCATTTGGCGTTAGAATTTCATATGTACATGAAGAAGTACCATATGGTACGGCAGGGGCAATTAAATTATGCGAAAAATTACTAGATAACTATTTTTTGTTTTTGAATGGAGATACTTTATTTGATATAAATTATCATGATTTAGCGGTTAATTTTAATACAAGTTATTTAGGTATTTTAGGTTTAAATTTTGTAGAAGATGTTGGGAGGTATGGCGAAGTGGTTACAGAATCTGACATTATTTCTTTTTTTTCTGAAAAAGGATCATCAAAATCAGGTTATATAAATTCTGGAGTTAGCATTCTTAGCAAAGAAATTATAAATTATGTTGATAAATTTCCTTGCTCCCTAGAAAAAGATATTTTTCCAATTTTAGTAAAAAAAAGAAAACTACAAGCAAAAAAATATGATGTTTTTTTTATAGATATAGGTTTAAGAAATACATTGAAAATTGCCCAAACTGCAATACCACGTTGGAAATTAAAGCCAGCTCTATTATTAGATAGAGATGGTGTTATAAACAAAGATAAAAAATATGTTCATAAAATTGAAGAATTTGAATGGATATGTGATGTTAAAAAATTTATTAAATATGCGAATGATAATAGTTTTTTAGTATTTGTAATTACTAATCAGGCTGGCATTGGGAGAGGTTTTTATAGCGAGAGGGAATTTCATGAACTTTCTCAATGGATAAATAATGAGTTAATAAAAGTAGGGGCACATATAGATCAAACCTATTACTGTCCTAACCATCCAACCGAAGGATTAGGTGTTTATAAAAAAGAATGTAATTTTCGAAAACCAAAACCTGGAATGATTTACCAAGCCATGAAAGAATGGAATTTTGATGCAAGTAAATCTCTATTAATAGGAGATAAAGAAACGGATTTAAAAGCTGCTCAGCATGCTGGTATCGAATCAAAATTATTTGATTTTAAAAGTCAAAATATCTTAAAAACTTTTAAGAAAGATTTACTAAAATTTAAGATGATGATGTAGTCTATAATTCAAATAATAAGTTATTTATATGACTAAAAAGGTAGCATTAATTACTGGTATTACTGGTATGGTAGGTTCTCATCTAGCTGACTATCTACTAGAAAATACTGATTGGGATGTCTTTGGGAAGTGTAGGTGGAGGAGTCCTTTTGATAATATCAAACATCTTCTAAAAAGGATTGAAAGAAAAGAAAGGATTTATTTAAGTTATGGAGATTTAAATGATTACATATCTTTGCAGAATGTTATAAGTGAAGTAAAACCAAATTATGTTTTTCATCTTGCTGCTCAAAGTTATCCTAAAACAAGTTTTATTTCTCCAATAGATACACTAAATACTAATATTCTTGGAACTGCTAAATTATTAGATGCTATAAAAAATAGTCATTTAGAAGATCCAATAATTCATGTTTGTGCCTCTTCGGAAGTGTTCGGTAGGGTATCCAAAGAAAAGTTGCCAATCAATGAGGAATGTACTTTTCATCCAGCCTCGCCCTATGCCATATCCAAGGTTGGAACTGATCTTATTGGTAGATATTATGGAGAAGCCTATGGTATGAAATGTATAACAACAAGAATGTTTACTCATACTGGGCCTAGAAGAGGAGATGTATTTGCAGAATCTTCATTTGCTAAACAAATTGCGATGATAGAAAATGGTCTAATAGAGCCTGTTTTGAAAACTGGGAATTTAGATTCATTGAGAACATTTGCTGATGTAAGGGATGCCGTAGATGCTTACCATAAAGTGGTTACGATAAATCCAATTCCTGGTGAATACTATAATATTGGAGGTTCATACAGTTGTTCAGTTGGTCAAATGCTTGAGAAATTACTATCTTTTAGTAAAACTAATGATATAAAAGTTGTAACAGATCCTGAAAGACTAAGGCCAATAGATGCAGATTTACAAATACCTGATACCACTAAGTTTAAGAATCATGTGGGATGGGAACCAAAATATTCTTTTGACAAAACAATGTTAGATCTATTAAATTATTGGAGAGGTAGAATTGAAGCTGGCGAGTTATTCCTGAGTAGATAAAAGTGCTTATAGTAAGAACACCATTTAGAGTTTCACTTTTTGGCGGTGGCACAGATATCCCAGAGTACTTTAACAAAACTAATGGACAAGTAATTTCTATGGCAATAGATAAATATTGTTATGTTAATTTGAGAAATTTACCAGAAATTTTTAGTCATAAGATTAGATTCTCCTATTCAAAAATAGAGACTTGTTTTAATACAAAGGAATTAAATCACCCATTAGTTAAAGTAGCTCTTGAGGATTTTAATATCGATCAGGTAGAAATACACTATGATGCAGATTTGCCTGCTAATAGCGGATTAGGTACAAGTTCCTCTTTCGCGGTTGGATTAGCTCATACATTAGGCACCCTAAGTGGTGAAATGGTAAATAAAAAATTTCTCATTGAAAAAGCTATTCATTGGGAAAGAAACCTTCTGGGAGAAAAGGGAGGTTATCAAGATCAAGTAATTGCAGCTTATGGTGGATTTAACCATACAATTTTTTCAAAAAAAATAAAATATAATGTAAGTCCACTTTTAATAAATGGTCAATTAAAAAAAGAAATTGAAGAAAGAGTGTTTTTAATTCATGTTCCAATCTTTAGACTAAGTAGCGAATTATCAGTAGCAAATCAATTAACTGATAATAAATCTGTAAAGACTCTAGATTCAATAAATGAAATTGCAACAGAGGCTTTAAAGGCCATCTATAAAGAAGATTTAGATGAGGTTGGTGAATTAATTGATCAAAGTTGGCAGCATAAAAAAAAATTAGCGATGGTAACAAATGCAAAAATAGATGAGATTTATAATCAAACAAAAAAGGGAGGAGCCTTAGGAGCTAAATTATTGGGTGCAGGAGCTGGAGGATTTCTATTGGTCTGGACAAAAAAAGGTATGAAAGATATCGTTAAAAAGTCTCTTAAAAATTTATATACACTTGATTTTAAAATAGATCATGAAGGCAGTAAATTACTATACAAAGGAGAAAATTTTAAATTTTATAAAAGTTCTAAGTCTAAATAAATATTTGTTTTAATCTTTTTCTATG
>FUFK010049455.1_pt1 | contig 10378 bp, 6 predicted proteins | sample 1021851 | NCBI WGS metagenome assembly FUFK01 (sample SAMEA51879418, study PRJEB19060) | metagenome
CCATTCCAACAATAGGGCCATAACCAGTTTTAAGATACTTATCAGCAGTTGTCTTATCTTTCCCTTCAAAAAGAGACGGATAAATCACTTGTTGTACTGCTTTGTGTTTCAAAAGATAGTTAGCCAATTGTTCTGCATTTTCTTGATGTGCTCTAAAACGTAATGGGAGTGTCTCAAGTCCTTGAATTATATTAAATGAGTTCATTGGAGATACTGCTGAACCTAGGTCCCGTAACAGAACCACTCTGGCTCTGACAGCGAAAGCGATGGGCGCACCTAACGCTTCAGGCACCAATTGTCCCCAAACAGCTCCATGATAGCTTTCATCTGGTTGGTTAAATAATGGTTGCCTTTCAGGGTTTGCTGTCCAGTCAAAGTTCCCACTATCAACTATAATTCCGCCTATAGAATTACCATGCCCACCTATATACTTTGTGAGTGAATGGATCACAATTGCTGCACCATGTTCGATTGGCCGACAGGTTAATGGAGAGACTGTATTATCTATAATTAAAGGTATGCCCAATTCTCTACCTATGCTAGCGACTTCTTCAATCGGAAAAACTTTCAATTTAGGGTTTGGAACTGTTTCTCCAAAAAAAGCTCTAGTTTTTTCATCGACAAGCTCCCCAAATGTTTCAGGTTTTTCGGGATCGGCAAAGCGAACTTCAATTCCGAACTGCTTAAAGGTGTTCACAAATAAATTCCAAGTTCCACCATAAAGGTGAGGGGAAGAAACAATATTATCTCCTGCACTGCATAAATTTTGAATTGCTAAAGCAGTTGCTGAAGAACCTGAGGATAGAGCAAGTGCTGCAGCTCCTCCTTCTATCGAAGCAACTCTTTCTTCAAGAACCGCGTTAGTTGGGTTCATTATGCGCGTGTAGATATTGCCCAGTTCTTTAAGAGCAAACAGATTAGCTGCATGTTCAGTATTGTTGAATTGATAGCTAGTTGTTTGATATATAGGAACAGCTACAGCATTTGTGTTGGTATCGCTCCTATATTGTCCACCGTGTAGAACTAAAGTTTCCGCATTTGTATAATCAGACATATTGCACCTCGATAAATTTTTGTGGACAATAGGAAAAATTTTCTTAAATATAAACTAATATTTATAAAAAATTCTAATTTATTTTATATTTGACGATTTTTTAGAAAATTTTTCTATTATTTGGAATAAAAAAAGAATGGATGACATCGACAGAAAACTTTTAACCCTACTGCAAGTAAATGCAGATCTACCTTTATCCGAAATCGCAAAGAGAGTAGGTATTTCATCAACTCCCTGCTGGAATCGGATCAAAAAGCTGGAAGAGCAGGGTGTCATTAAATACAAAGTATCACTTGTTGACAAAGAAAAGGTAGGTTACGCTGTCACGGTTTTTCTCTCTATCTCGGTAAGCAACCATAACTCAGATTGGTTCGCTGAATTCGAGAAAGTTGTGATGCGTTACAATAACATTTTAGAAGTACATCGGTTGACTGGATCGAGCGCAGACTACTTGTTAAAAATCATTGCAAAGAGTATTGAGGAATATGACGCCTTTCAGCAGCAATTAATATCGGAGATCCAATTTACGGGTATGTCCTCAAGCATATCTTTGAAAGAGGTAAAAAACAGTAAGCAGATACCAGTGTAGCATTTGCTACAAACGCATTCTTGATCCCTCAGGATCCCAAGGACTATTACCAAGCACCACACAGCGCTTTTCTTTTCCTACTATATGGGTTTTAAGTTCTATGCCTGGTTCGGAAAATTCGGGTTCAACAAATGCCATTGCCAATGATTTATGAACATTATGGCCATAACCGCCTGACGTTGTCATACCAATTCGTTTATTATTTTTTGACCATATAGGTTCATACCCAATTGCCTCCACCTCTGCATCTTTAATTTCTAAGGTAATCAAAGTTTTTTGTAGTGCTTTTTTCCCTTCTGATAATTCTTTTAAAGCTGATGTCTTGCCTACAAAGTCCACATTTTTGCCCCTGGATATCCATCGATTTAACCCCGTTTCGCCTGGTGTGTAGGCTTGCATGAATTCACTATTCCAAATGCCAAAACTTTTTTCTAGTCTCAGAGTGTTAAGAGCATAATAGCCGTATTCTTGGACACCCAGATCTTTTCCTTTAGAAATAAGTAATTCTCGTAGAGCGTTCAATTCTAAAGCATGACAATTTATCTCGTAACCAAGTTCACCTGCAACTGACAATCGTGCGATTTTTGTCTTAATTAGTCCAATGTCGATTTCATTACATGACATGAACTTTAAATTCTCGTTAGATACGTCGAAGTTTGTTAATCTTTCAAGCAATTTTCTAGAATTTGGACCTGAAATTGCGTAGCCGCCAATATTATCGCTTATATCTATAAGTGAAACCTCACCATCTGAGTGAATACTNTTTATTCCACCTGGTAAATGATCATGAAACCACCTTAAATGCCACTCTCTTAGGTAATAGCTTCCCATAATCCAAAAAACATTATTTCCCCAGTTGAAGCATGTTAGGTCTCCCTTTAGTCTTCCATCATGCCCTAACATTACCGCAAGCTTGACTTTATTGTTGCTTGGTATATCGGTAGCTAAAAGTTGATTGAGCCACATCTCAGCACCTGGTCCCTTTATTTCAAATCGACTAAACCCAGAACTATCTAATATCCCAGCATTTTCTCTGACATTTAGGTGTTCTTTTTTTACAATTTCAAAAGCATTTGAGCGTTTTAAACTGGGTATTTCCTTAAAATTTTTTGGTCCAAATAATAATGGTATCTCGAGCCCCCAACTGTTTCCAAAGATTGCCCCATTATTCTTTTGAATATCCCACACAGCTGTTCGTTTCAGATCTCTGCCTGCTGGCAGCTGCTCATTAGGGTAGCTCATAACAAACCGCCTGCTGTAGAATTGACCTGTTGTTTGCTTTATGTATTCTCTATTAGAAGCAAAATCACCGTAACGAGCAATGTCCATCGACCATGGATCAGCTTCGGTTTCTCCAAAGATCATCCACTCAGCTAGTGTTTTTCCAACGCCACCTCCCTGAAGAAAGCCTGCCATGACACCACAAGCAAGCCAGTAGTTTTTCACACCTCTNACTGGCCCAACTAAAGGATTACCATCTGGAGAAAATGTGAATGCTCCGTTTACCCAATTTTTTATCCCTACATTTTTTAAGTCTGGATACCTTTCAAAAGAGAGAGCCAATTCATTTTCTATTCTATCAAAGTCCTCTTTAAATAACTCCATCCCAAAGTCCCAAGGCGCTCCATCAATAGCCCAATGCTCATGATCTATCTCGTAAATTCCAACTAAAATACCCTTATCCCACTGTCTCATGTACGTGAAACCCTCAAGGTCTACAGTCATAGGAACTTCAAAATCTATTGCTTCAATGGTAGGAATACTTTCAGTAACCAAGTAATGATGTTTTAAAGGAGAAATTGGCAGATTCAATCCTGCCATNTGNCCTACTTGCTTTGCCCAAAGGCCACCTGCATTCACCACATGCTCAGCAACTATCGTTCCTTTTTCCGTGTATACTTCCCAACAACCGTCAACTCTCTGTTTTAATTCATTTACCTTATTATTCTCAATTATTTCAGCTCCATATTTTTTTGCAGCTTTAGCATATGCCCAAACAGTGCCTGTTGTATCAACATAGCCCTCTCTATCAGCCCATAGCCCACCCAAAACACCTTTTGTATCCATTATCGGACATTTGTTTTTTATCTCATCTGGGGTCATAAGATAAACGTCTTCTATACCTATAGTTTGATATGTTCTATATGCCGATTGAAGCCATTCCCACCTATCAGGAGTGCTCGCAATTGTTATGCCTCCAGTCATATGCAATCCAATGTCCTGACCGCTTTCTTCTTGAATTTTTGAAAGTAAATCTAAGGTATATCCTTGTAATGCTGACATGTTTGGGTCAGCATTCAGTGCATGTACCCCCCCAGCAGCATGCCAGCTAGAACCTGCAGCTAAAACGGATCTCTCTAGAACAACACAATCAGTCCAACCATTTTTAGCTAGGTGATATAGAACAGAAACGCCAACAACTCCACCACCTATTATAACGACTTGATACCTATCTTTCATACTTCCCCCCTTTTTAGAATAAACATNTTTCTCCAATTTCCAGTACTTAAGTTGAAACTAATAAATTATTTTCCTTTCCACTTTGGATCTCGTTTTTCAGCAAATGCTTTTGCACCCTCAATTTGATCTTCACTCGAATATAAATGATCAACAGTTTTAAATTGCCTCTTGGTTATTCTGTTTAAGGCATCTTGAAATTTTAAATCCTCTGCTTCACGCACAATTTCTTTAATGGCTGCATAAACTAGAGGTGGTCCACTTGCTAAAATTTCGGCTAAGTTCCATGCTTTTTTTCTTAGCTGATCAAGTGTTACTATTTCTTTTATTAATCCATACGACATTGCCTCTTGGGCATCAAACCATCGCCCCGTCAACAAAAGGTCCATAGCAACATGATACGGTATTCTTTTTGGAAGCTTAATAGAGGCCGCATCAGCAACAGTCCCCGAACGAATTTCGGGTAATGCAAAGGTAGCATTTTCTGAGCAGATTATAAGGTCACAAGACAAAGCTATCTCTAATCCACCACCGCAACAAATACCGTTTACAGCGCAAATTACCGGCTTATTGAGGTTCCCAAGTTCTTGAAGTCCTCCAAAACCTCCGATGCCATAGTCGCCATCTACAGCATCTCCATCAGCTGCTGCTTTTAAGTCCCAACCTGCAGTGAAAAATTTCTCTCCCTCAGCTCTTAAAATAGCTACGCGTAGTTTTGAATTATCTCTGAATTCCATAAAGATTTCACCCATCCTTTGGCTGGTAAGCAGATCGATGGCATTTGCCTTAGGGCGGTTGAGTGTGACCTCAAGTATTGCTCCCTTGATTTTTGTTTTTAATTCATTCGTCTTTATTGCCATTTTCCTACCGTTTAATAATTTTCTCTTATAAGTGCATCAGCTGCAACAACCTGATTTGATTTTACTAAAAGAGGGTTTATTTCCAATTCAACTAATCTAGCTCTCTCTTTTAAAGCATAACGTTGCAGTGAAAAGATTGCCAAAACTATATTGTTGATATTAGCAGCTTTTTTATTTCTGTACCCATTTAATAAAGGCCATATTTTTAATTTTTCTAATGCCCTTGCTATCTCAGTCTTATTACACGGCATACACAAGGTAACAGAGTCTTTTCGCAACTCTGATAGAACTCCACCCTCTGCTATAGTTATCATAAACCCATGTTGTGGATCTCTTACAATTCCAATTAAAAGCTCTACTAAACAATTATCTACTTGGCGCTCTATTAGAAATTCTTTTGACCTAGTTAATCTCTTCATATTGTTAAATTTATTAAGCAGTTCGTTTTCATTATCTATTCCAAGAACTACTCCGGAAACATCTGTCTTGTGATTAATGCCTATGGCTTTTAAGCAAACAGCTTTTTTGATAGTTCTAAATTTATTTAAGAGAGAATTTTTATCTGTAATTACAAAACCTTTTGGAACATTAATGCCTATTCTACTTAAAACTTTTTTTGATTGATACTCATCTAGTACCCGAGATTTTTCATTTGGCCAGCGTTCCCATATAATTGATGGAGTGCTCTTTATTTTCCACTGTATACTCACATTTTGTAATGCCTTTACAGCGGCAAGACTATTTTCTAATCCAGTCAGTGGAATTATTGAATGTTTTATTAAGTCCTTTGCAAACTTTTCCGGCATATTTTCTTCAAGTGACGTTATTAGCCCGACTGGGCATTTTGCAATTTTTTTAGCTTCTTTTAGCGCTGCAATTGCTGGATGCCAGGAATCTGAGGAACAGCGACCTTGTTTTGGCAGATCCATAATTATAAATAAGAAATCATATGTTTCTTCCATCATACTTTTAAATGCCACAGTCAGCTTGACTTGGTCATTCCAAACATATGTTTGATAATCTAAAGGATTAGATAAATGAACTAAATCACCTAACGCGGACTTAAGTTTTCTTTTTTGTTTAGAGCTAAGTTTTGGAAACCTAAAATTAAATTGTTCAGCTAAATCAGCAATTAGGCTTGCCTCTCCACCAGAACAGGACAGTGAGGCAATCTTATTACCACTTATCGGTTGATGAACATGTAAAATCATTAATGTATTTAAAAGGCTCTCAAGACCATCAACAGTTGAAATACCTAATTTGTTGAGCAGAGCTATTGCTCCTTGATAATTTCCTGCCATCGAGGCAGTGTGAGAAACAGTAGCATTTTCTGCTAACCTCGATTTACCTACCTTTAAAGCTACNATTCCTTTTTTTAAAGTTTTAGCTTCTCTTGCCAACTTTTCAAAATCTTTGGGATTTANTATCCCCTCGATATGGAGGCCAACAGCAGTTACTCTTGAGTCTTGTAATAACTCCAAAGCTATTTGAGCTTGATTAAGCTGACCCTGATTGCCAACTGTTATGACATAAGCAATAGGAAGGCCTCTGCACTGCATGGTCAAATTAATTGCAATATTGGAACTTTGCGTCAGTATAGCGACTCCTTTATTGACCTGTTCTCCACCATGCTGGTCAGGCCAAATAAGTGCATTGTCTAAATAATTTATGAAACCATAACAGTTTGGACCTAATATGGGCATTTGCCCGGCTGCTTTAACAATTTTATCCTGTAGTGTCTTACCCTGGTCTGATTTATCATCAACTGATGTTTCGGAAAACCCTGAAGCGAAACATACAACTCCTCCTGCATCTATGACGGATAGTTCTTCGATAATTGAAACAGTTTTTTCTCTATTAACCCCAACAAAAACGGCATCTGGAGACGATGGCAGGTCAAAAGTTGTTCTATAACACTTGACTCCCCCTATAGTTTTTTTTGTGGGGTGAACAGCCCAGATCTCACCTAAAAATGAATTCTTTTTTAGTTCTTTCACAACATTTTTAGACCAACTTCCTCCATAAACGGCGATAGTTTTTGGTCTTAAAAGTCTATTTAACGACCTAGCCAATTTTATCCGCCCAAAGGTCTCAGAAGTTCCCGACTAATAATATGTCTTTGGATTTCCGATGTTCCATCCCAAATTCTTTCAATTCGTGCGTCTCTCCAAAAACGCTCAAAAGGAAGGTCATCCATCAATCCCATCCCACCATGTAGCTGAATACAAGTATCTGTTACTCTAGCCAGCATTTCTGTTGCATATAGCTTTGCTGATGCTATCTCTCTGTTTGCTGGAATTTTATTATCCAATTTTGATGCAGCAGATAGTGTAAGAAGGTCGGCAGCATCGATTTCAGTAATCATATCTGCGAGCTGAAAACTTACTCCTTGGAACTGACTAATTTTTTTTCCAAACTGTTGTCTCTCAGTGGTAAAGGGAAGTGTCAATTCGAAAGCCCTTCTTGCTCTACCTACTGATGTCGCGGCAACAGTTAATCGTGTCGCGTAGAGCCATTCATTAGCAATATCAAAACCTCTATGGACTTCACCCAAAATTTGATCATCGGAAAGTCGACATTCGTCAAACCTTAAAATACAATTTTTGTATCCTCTATGCGATACAGAGTTGTATCCGCCACATATTTCAAATCCTGGCGTACCTCTATCCACAAGAAAACAGGAGATTTTTTTCTTTTTACCTTTTTCTGTTTCCTCTTCCCCAGTTGCAATAAAAACAATAACAAAGTCAGCTATGTCGGCATGACTTATAAAGTGTTTGGTTCCATTTACAATCCAGTCGCCACCCTTTCTTTGTCCAGTGCATTCCATCCCTCTAACATCGGAACCGGCACCTGGCTCTGTCATTGCTAGTGCATCAAACTTTTCACCTTTGATTGCGGGGATAAGATACTTATCCTTTTGTAGATCATTGCAAGCCATAAGGATACCAGACGGCCTACCAAAAAAAACCGTTAAGGCATTCGAACCTCTACCGAGTTCTCTCTCTAAAAGCGTAAACTCTAAATGATTCATTCCACCGCCCCCTAGTTCCTCCGGGAAGTTAGCGGCAAAAAAGCCTATTTCTTTACATTTCCTTGCAATTTCTGCTCCTAATTCTCTCGGAACTTCCCCAGTTTTTTCAACAATTTTTTCGTGAGGATAAATCTCTTTTTCCAGAAAATCTCTGGTTGTATCAACTATCATAGATTGCTCGTCAGTTAATTCTAAATACACTGCTCTACCGATCCTATAACTTGTAAAAATAATAAAGTTAGTTTAATCCTAATCCTAAATTTGATAAAAAACAAAATCAAAAGTAACAGAAATTAGAAATTGCAATTCTAAAAGAAACTCAACTTAGACTCTCATAAAAACATTATGGAAAAACACTCGCTGAAAGAAATTATTGGACTTTTGAAAGATAGAAAAATTTCTGAGAAAGAGCTATTACAACACTATTTCTCCAGAATAAATAAATTCAATCCCAGTCTTAATGCGCTCGTTTCTCTTAGGAGCATAGATGAAGTTTTAAAGGATCTTGAAAACTTAAAAGGTTGTTCCGTGCAAAAAAAAACAAAAAGTCTTTTCGGCGTTCCTCTGGCTGTAAAAGATTTGATTGATGTAAAAGGCCTACCAACAACCTATGGAGTGCCGAAATATAAAAATAATGTAGCAAAAAAAAATAGTATTATTGTCGATCGGTTAATTGATAGTGGTGCTTTAATTATTGGAAAAACAAATACGCCTGAGTGGGGGCTTGGTTCGCAAACATTTAATAGAGCTTTTGGTGCTACCGCCAATCCTTATGATGTGTCAAAAACTTCGGGTGGTTCTAGTGGTGGTGCAGCAGCGTCTATAGCTGCTGATTTAATTCCGATAGCTGATGGCTCTGACATGATGGGCTCATGCAGAAATCCGGCTGCGTATTGTAATTTGTATGGGTTTAGGCCAACACCGGGGCTTATCCCCGAGGAAAGATCAAAGACTAGGCACAAAAAATTGCCCATTTTATCAACTTTGGGCGCTTTAGCAAAAACACCTGAAGATTTGGCTTATTTCCTTGATATTGTATCGGGGTCACATAAATCCGACCCTTTCTCCTTTGATTTAGATTGCTCATTTGATGATGTATACCTAAGTGATGATAAAGTGCATGAACGAAAAATTGCCTGGTTTAATGATTTAGGTGGTTACTACCAGGTTGAAGAAGAAATATTGGAACAGTGTAAGAAAACTCTTTTTTTTCTAGCCCAAAATAAAGTTGTGGTAGAAGAAGTAGAGCCGGAAGCCAACCCTTATCATTTGAGCAATAGCTGGAAAATATTACGATCAAAAAGTTTGTATGACGAATTTTTAAATTACAATCTGAGTTCAGATGAAAAAATCCTTACCGTCGATTGGGAAATTAAAAACGGTCAAGTAGTTAAAGAAACGGATCTTGAAGAAGCACTTGCATGGAGATCACTGTGGGAAAATGAAATTAATTCGATTTTTAAAAAATATGATTATTTGGCATTGCCAGTTGCACAGGTGTATCCCTTCAATAAAGACATTCCTTATCCCTCAAACATCAATGGTAAACAAATGGAGACATATCATCAGTGGATGGATATTGTGGTTTTATCNAGTATTCTGGGGCTGCCAACTATCTCCGTTCCTGTGGGTTTAAATAGAAATGGACTGCCCATGGGAATGCAAATAATAGGAAAGAGAAAATCCGATTTAGATTTAATTGCGTTTGCAAAAAAATATGAAACCATATTCTCTTGCTCAGAAATAGTGCCTCAAAAATTTAATTAGATGTGTTCATTTTTTGAATTAAATAATAACATCAAGTAGGTCATTGTTTTTATTATTTAGAGTGAATTTGCAGAATTTATTATTATACTGGAAAAAGGACATTGAACGTTTATGAATTTCAAAGATTTTTTCAATCCTGATAGGGTGGTAGACTTAAGTTTTTTCAATTTTGAGAACGCTATTACTGCTTGTTACTACGCAGATAAGGATTTGAGAGTTAAAAAGGTNAACAAAAATTTCAAAGGCTTTTTCCCGGTTCTAGGCAATGTCAAAGATGCATACTTTCCAGATATTTTAAAGCAGCTAGGTGTAACAGACGAACAGATACAACTTTTTGAGAATGAAATCCACNATAAGGGCTCTGTATTAATCCCGAAGGTCAAGATTATTATTGATGATAAAGAGAGACTTTTTTCACTACTCTCAACAAAAACAAAAAATTCTGATTTTGAATACTTAAACGGAATTCAAGGTCAATTTGTAGATAGAACGAATGAACATGAGTTAACTAAGCAACGAGACTCACTTATAGAAGGGCAATTAAAAGACAAACAAATAATCGAAGAAAAAAGTAAAAAACTCGAAAGCTTAGCAACCAGGCTGGCAAAATATCTGTC
>FUFK010053144.1_pt1 | contig 10378 bp, 10 predicted proteins | sample 1021851 | NCBI WGS metagenome assembly FUFK01 (sample SAMEA51879418, study PRJEB19060) | metagenome
CTTTTATCTGTTCTCTAAGAGCATCTTTTACTACATCAACCATACTATCTCCTATTTCTTTTTACTAATCATACCTTTGATACCTGGTGCTGCTCTCACTCCTAGTGAAACACTACACGCTAGATATAAAAGATGACGATAATATTCAGGTAAAGTTGCAAGTACCTCAAAGCCCTCTTTTATATGTGGTCGTAAAGGTCCGATAAATACACAAATTGCAGGAATCATCAGGGCTAGTAAAACAAACTCGTCTTTCCACGACCCTTTCATTTGGTCTACCGCCGATGCTTCCCACGCAACTTTTCCTGCTATTTGCTGCTCCTTGAGCGACTTNTGTGCTTTTATCTCAGTAAGTGCTAAGTCAGCTTTTGCTTTCTTTGTCTCTACAAATCCTTTTATTGTATCGCCTACTATATTAGCGACTGGTCCTAATAACATATTTAACATATCTACTCCTATTTTAATTTTTTAAATTGTGTTTCTTGATATTTCTTTTTTCCATACTCTTTATCTATTAAACCAACCTGTCCTAATAAATCTAAAACTATCTGTGGTTCTCTAACTAAAACTGGGTCAAACCCTTCTAATCTTAATCTATAATTTTTAGCTAGTTTATTCATTTCCTCTATTATATCCTGTCTATCTCCATCATATTGTGATTTAGTTATTAAACCCTCTCTTAAATTTATGGCTAATTTTCTTAGCTCAGAACTTTTTACTTTTAACTTTCTTGTAAGTTCAGCTTGTGCTTTTCTAGATAAGACTATTACACTTTCATTAGATATTTTAAAACCTACGCTATTTAATATTGCTTGTAATTCTGTTTCACCTTCTTTGTAAGGATTTCTAAAATCCACTGTAGCTTTATTTATTCTTTCTGTTGCGTAAGAACCAGGAACAAATGGAAAGTTTGGTATTAAAGATTTTATTAAATGTTTTAATGATGCAACTACATCACCACCTACTGTGAAACCCATCCCTGGCACTCTTTTATTAGTAAATGTATCATATCCAAACATTGATTGAACCACAGCTCCTCCAAATCCAAAGCTAGGCTGTAGTGGTGCAGGTAAAAATGGCAATGCACCACTTCCTAATTCAAATATATCCCCTCCAGGAAAATATCTCTCCATAAACCAATACTTTGAGTTTCCATCTTTGTCAGTATAAGGTAATTTCATATTCTTATATGGAAAAAATGGTATATTCATAAAGTTACCACCTTTATATGGGTCTGCATTTATCAATGCTCTTTCAACTTCTGGGTCTCCACCTCCGTATATTTCACCAGATTTATTTATTAGATACCCTATTGTTCCCCACTTAGCATACTTCCAAGGTCTTGTTACTGCAGTTTGTGCTAATAGTGGCACAACTCTATATGTAAACGCTAAGAATGGTGTTGCTGTCTGTCTTAATCTATTTATTAAAGGAGCATCAATATCGTAATCAATAAAATTTTTTCTTGCAAACATACCTGCCTCGTCTGCACTATATCCCTTTTGTAATCTATCAATAAATGCATTTAATCTAAATATATGGTCTTCTATTCTATAGTAGTTATTTAATGTGCCTATAAATTTATTACCCAATACAAGACTGTATGCTTTGTCTCCCATAGTAGCTGCATTGTTCCATGCATCTTTTTTAAAGTCATATTTATATATTTTACCTAGACCTGCTTTATCTATATTTCTAAGTTCTTTATCTACAAAACCTGCATCAAATACACCATGTTCTTTTGCCAGTCTAACTAATTTAGATTGAAACTCATTGTCTGGGTTATTATGTTTTGCTAATAATCTAGCAGCCAAAGGTAAGTTTTTAAAATCAACATCTGCCATATCTGTAAAGAATATATTACCTGCTATATTATTTACATGCACAGTTGGATTCCAAGCTGTTTTACTTGCTTTCCACATTTGATTTAATGTCTGATACTTTTTATAAAATTTACCTATTCCACCCTCTATTATCCTCTGTCTTTCTACAACATCTATAAATACCCCTTTTGGAACATATTTACCTGCTAGATTTCCGTATCTAAAAAGACCTGTATCATCTATTTTAGTTGTTGGTATTTTATAAAGACCATGTTTTTCTAACATTTGTTTTTCTGTTAGACCTTTGTAAATTTTTTTTCTTTTATCTGCTTTAAAAAATTTAGCTAGTTCATCATAGTATTTTGCATTGCCTAGAGCAGATGTCATCTGTCTCATAGTTTGATTTATTGCAGCAGACACATCTTCTATTTCTCCAATCGCTAATCTTTCACCTTTTGTAAGTTCCCATCTTATAGATATGTTATCGTTATCATCAAGTATATTTCTTTTTTTAAGTAGTTCTATTCCATCTTTTGTTTTTATCGCCTTTTTTAATTCTTTTAATGTTATCTGTGGTGGTAGTTCCCAACCCCTGTGCGGTATAAATTTAGGGTCATCTTTACCGCCTCTGACCATTATCATTTTACCATTATCATCGTATGCTTTTTGTTTACTATATACTTTTAAATATTCGTCTACTGTTACTTGTGATACATGACCTCTTGGTCTTAATTGGTCACTAATTGTTTTTATATCTATTCTATCTTGGTCTAGGTAAAGTCTAGATAAATATGTATTAAAATTTCTTTTCATAACATCTTCTTTTATAAATCCAGTATCTACCAATCTTTGACTTATGTGTTGTATTACTCTTTTAGTATCTCTAGCTACAGTAATTAAGGCTCTATTTTTTACTACAGCTTCTGTTATATCACCCTCTATTAAATTATGTACCACTGCCATTTCAGGTGGAGTTAGTTGTTTAAAGTTTCTTATCATAACTTCAAACTGTTGACCTAAAGAATTAGCCTCGCCTGTAGATATATTTTTAAAAAATTTAACTTCCTTCGGTATGCCAAATCCATCTACTATTTGTCTTCCTAAAAATTCTAGCATAGTTTGGTCAACTTCTAATTTTTCAGGTCCTACTTTAGTTCTAAAAGTTCTTTTACCAAATGGTAGTTTTTGAAAATCTTTTGGAGATGTATGTCTTAAAAATTTAATACCCGCAAAACCCATAACTGCCCCTAAAAAAGCTCTACCTAATTTTGAATTTAGTGGATTTTCTCCTGCATCTTGATTAAAATATGGCTCGTTGTATGCAGATGCAAATCCTAATGCACCTCCTACTGTACTAGTTCCACCCTCTGCTGTATTTATTTTTTGCCATAGAGGGTTTCCTATTTTTTCTCTATAAGGTGCTGCTATAAATCTATTAAAAAACATTTTAGGTCCGCCTAATAATCCATTTTGATTTAATTTAAGACCCTCCATTTCTAATTGTTGTTCTGCTCTTAAATTTACTTTTCCATCTTTATCTACCCTATCGATTAGCTTCTTATCTATACCTAATTCAATTTGTTTTCTACCTATAACAAACTTACCATCTTCATTTTTATAAATTCTAGGTAATATAGTTTTTAATGTTGTATTTAAATCATCAACTTCTTTTGGCTTAACTAGTTTTTTTTCTATCTCATCAGATTTTCTTACATACATATCTCTTTTTTTATCAGATGATATTATGACTTTTGTTCCTTTTATTATTCTAGATTTTTCTTTTCCTGGTAATGATATCTTTTGTAAGTTAAATTTTTTAGCATCTTTAGTTGTAAAATTAGTTTGTATTGGTCTGTCATATATAGGTATTTTAGCTCCTTTTCCTGTTAATGTTACACCTGCATTTTTTAATACTCCGAAAGCAGGTGCTACTATACCACCACCTATTAGACCTGCTCCTGCTTGTTTAGTTCTTGTATTTAATATACTATCAGCATCTACATATCCTGTTGCTCCTGCTATACCTCCTGATACCATTCCGTAATAGCCCATTTTTAAAAGTGTTTTTGCTTTTGCAAATGGTAATAACCAAGAGGCAGGGTCCAATATAGCACCTCCAAAATATGCAGCAGTTACAGCGAAACCATGTTTGTCCATTAAATCTTTTAATTCATTTTGTTCTTCTTTCATGTTTCTACCAGTTATAAAATTTGTTTCTCTACCTGATAATTGTTGCACTCCTCTTACTGTATCTGAAAGACCTAAAGCAAAAGCCATTGACATTGCACTTGTTAAATCTTTATCCTCTCCGTCATCCATATCTTTGAAGCTAGTTAAATCTTCACTAGTTATAGTAAAATTTAATCTATCATCAGGAGTGTCAGAAATTTTAAATTCTAAGTTTCCCTGTCCTTCAACTCCCTTTTTGAGAGAGTTTATTTCATTTTTACCAATGGTAAATTTCATATTATTATATTATGCCTTGATTTCTTAATATTTGCTCTGCTTCTTCAAGAGATATATCAACACCTTTATCTCTTAGTTGGTTTCTTGTTTCTGCTACTAATACATCATTAGTAGCACCCTCAAATGCTGATAAATCAATATTAAAATCTACATCTTCTGGCGTTCCTGATACTGCTATTTCTTGTCTTTTACTAGATAAAATACCATCTCCATACGACCCTGGTGGATATGTTTCATTAAACCAAGCCTCTATGAGTATTTCTCTTTTTACTCCTGCTACTGTATTGTAACCACCTTGTTGTGCTAATACTGCCAGTGTTTCATTCATCTTATTATCGTCAGGAATATCAAAATTTCTATCTTTCATGTTTGATGATATTGCAACATCGAAACCTGCATTTCTAAGTTCTATAAAAAGTCTTCTATTTACATTGTCATTTTCTACTTCTTTATCGAAATTTAATTTATCTACAAATGTGTCTTGATACCATTGTCTAAAGTCATCATCATATTGATTTCTTTCTGTATAATTTAAACTTTTGTATGGCTTTAATGCACTAACTGCTGTTAAAGTTGCATATGCACCCTCTAGTGGGTCTGATTCTCTTAATTTACCACCATCAACAGATGAAACAATAGCCTCTCTTCTAGGTGCAAATCCTCTATCTACCATTGTTTGTACCTTACCTGCTAAAGTATTTGCTGTGGCTTCTCCCATGTTGTTAGTATTAACTAAACCTTTTCTTACTTTTAATGCATCAACTTCACTATCATATTTAGTTTTTACCTCTTCGGAGAAATCTCCATCAGAGAATCTAGCTTTATCGTTTTCACTTAAATTTTCAAATTGATTTTTTAGGGATGATAGTTCTTCGTTCTGTACTTTTTGTGTTTGATTAACTAATCCTGCTAAGTAACTTATGTCTTGAGTATTAAATAGATATTTAGCAAAAGCACCACCACCTACTTTATCACCTATTTGTATTGCTTTATTATAGTTATCTTTCATAGTTGATATTTCTTCAGTTACCTCATCTCTTGCTACTTTTAAATTTTCAAGACCCTCTTCGCTGACTTTTTCTGCTTTATCAAATAAATCTAATCCTCCTCTAGCTAGTCCTGAAATAAAAGCTGTTGGTTTAAAAAATCCCATTATTTATCCTCCTTGGCTCTAGACATTAAACCTTTAGGTTCATCTTCTTCTTTATCTTTTACTTTTTTCATATTTTTGTTTTTAGATACATAGCCTCTAGCTTTATATAAACTTTTAATCATATCTTGTGATACATTTTTTTTAGGGTTTGTTAATTTTATATTTTTTATACCTGCACCTTTTCCTATACTAAATAGCATTTTTTGAACTATCGGTGTTAATAAAAAAGCAGAATCTATACTAAATGCACCCTCTATGAATCCTGAGAATACTATTGTTCTAGTTAATGCCTCTAAAGAAATACCTGCTTCTAGTAATACAATAATTCTTTTTAATGTATCTTTTTTGTTTAGTTCTTTCCAAATATGTAGTGATGAATCCTCTAGTTTTGCAAATCTAGCAGGGTTTTCCCAAGGGTAGTTTTTAGGTGTATCTGTTAGAGACTGTCCTGGTACTGGTGTATCAAAAGGGTTTGATTGTCTTTCCATTATGTTATTTCTCTCCTTGAAGCAAATGCAGGTTGCTCTGGTGTTTTAATTATTTCTGCATATGCATTTGGTAATATACTATCCCATATTCTATTTAATTCTTTATATGAAACAGCCTCACTTGCTTTTACTTCTCCTGGCTCATCTAATTTCTGCATAGGTCTTTTTTCAATATCAAAATCATAGTCATCTATTGAAATACCTGAACCACCTCTTTGTTTTCTATCGCCGATAACTTCTGTTGCAAGTTTTGCTACTGTTATTATTTCACCTAATCCTAATGCCATTATTTATCTCCTAACTTTATATTTGAGAAAATCCTTAATCCTAATTCACCTAATAATCCATTGAGTTCATTTTTAGATGCTTCGTTCATTAGACCTAATTGAGTTTCTCTTTCAAGAGCAGCTATAGCTATGTTGTGCGCTCTTTCTTTTGTGTTCTCTGATGCTGTATTAATCCACGATGCTTCATCTCTCCATTGTTGCCACAATGCTGATAGTGCAAAGTTAGATATGTTTAGTAAGTTTTGTGCATCTGTTTGGTTCGCTGCATTTATAGCGGCGGTATTTGCTGTATTGATACTTCTTCTCCATGTTACATTAGACTGGTCAATCAGTCTTTGGTTTTCTACATTAAACCTTTGTCTTTGGTCTTCTAACTGTGTGTTAAACTGATTGATTGCTGCTTCNCTTTGTGCGTTAGCCTCTGCNACACCTATTTCATTTCTAGCATTTTCTGNNGATATNCTATTNTNTTCAGNNACTGCATACTGATTCATNGCATCTANTCTTTGTGCATTNTTAGTATTTATTTGAGTTGCAAGACTAGCAAAGAANTGGTCAGTTTGTTGTTGGCTTTGNGCATTAAACTGCAATGCAGCATTAGAAGCCGCTTGGTCTGATAACATAGATTGTTGTCTTAGTTGNATGTTTGTNAGANTNGCTTGTTGCCTNTTAGATAGATTAGCAGTATCCATCTGNAAAGATTGTTGTGCNTTTAATACTGCTGCTTGTTGTCTATTNTTTAAGTTTTGAAATATAGCNTGTTGAAAAAACTGTGCNTCTTGTTGTGCTATGGGTATGGATGCTTCTAATANACCTTGTGCTANTGCNTCTGCAGCTATNCTAGATGCTCCNANTCCTCTTTGTTGCATAGCGGCATCTACTAATCTNTTAGCACCTGATGCAAATGCAGGNATAGGTTTACCCTCATCNACTGCTGTATTGATAGCATTAGATATATTAGCTAACTGACCTTGTACTGTAGCTTCTGGTGGTAATGCAGTTAGGTCCTCTTGTTGTGCAACTAAAGGTGCAGACACAGTTCCTTGTGCTGCCTCCATTTGTGGAGTAGTAGCTCCTGTCACTGCTTGATATTGTGGTGCAGTAACTTGAGGTTGTTGTGATATTGTTGCTGATGTAGGAACTGTTTGAGGTGTTATAGTAGGAGCAGTAGGGGTAGCTGTCATAGGTGCTGCCTGAGTTCCTGTCAATCCCGGAGTTGTTTGTAATGTTTGTGCAGTTGGTGTTTGTAATGCAAGACCTGGCATGACAGAGCCACCAGTAGGTAAACTAGGTTGTCTTACTGCAGCACCAACTTGTGCTTGTGCAAATTCTGTAGGGTCTGTTAAATTACCTGATGTTTGTCCTGATGTATTTTTTATTTGTTCTGCTGCTGATATAGGAGTTAACGCACCTGTAGGATTTTTAGGATTATATTGTTTTTTAAACTCTTCAAATAGCATTTCACCTGGCAATACAACTTGACCATAAAACCCTTCACTTCTTTGTTGTCTAGCTGATTCTTGTGCTTTTTTATATGCTTCTTCTACTGTTAGTGCCATTATTTATCTCCGTTAATTAAGTATGATTCCATCCACATAATCTTTTCCTTAATAATAGCAATGTCTTGTTGCATCTGTGCAACTGCATCTGCTTTTTTTTCTACGGCTTCTAGTCTTTCTGACCACATGCCCCAAGTCATAGCTAAACTAGCTATGATAACTATGTATGGTAATATTACTTTTAAATCTATTTTCATTATTGCCCCTTTGCTGACATTCCACTTAAAGGATTATTTAATGCTTTGTTTATTTTTAAGTCTAGATTTTGTTCCATAAGTTTTAACTCATCTAGTAACTCTCTATTGTCTTCTTTCTGTCTGTCTTCTACATCATTAACTATTTCTGTAATGTGTCGAATATCTCCGTTCATCTGACGCAAATCTGCTTTCATATCATTCTTTAAATCTTTTGCAACATCAGCTACAAGTGTAATTTCTTCAAGTATCATGTCTATTTCAGACTTTAATACAGCCATACCCTCATCATATTGCGATAGGTCAGGCTCGGTATACAGAGTAATCTTTTCCTTCATATCGAGATAGTCCTGATAAAAAGTAAAGCCAGTCCATGCTGCACCACCCAATGCACCTAATAAAGTAAAGATAGCAAATACCTTGCCACCAGTTACCTTCATTCCCGAATACTCAATACTGGGCATTTATCATATCCTCCATAGTTTGTCCTTGTGCCATATCAAATAATACTCCGTAGTTATCCTCTATTGTTTTATTTAAATATTCATTAACATCTGTATCTTGTATTGTAGATTGTGTGTCAAAGAATGTTTTTGTGTTGCCAAGTATTTGCATAACAATTAATGTTTTCATTTGATTTGATTCATCATACCTAGCTTTATCGTCAATCTTTTTTACTATTTTAGTTGCAGCTTTTTCTTTTGCTGACTGTTCTTTTACAGGTTCTTTTGGTTCTTCAACTTCTTCCTGTTGTATATCTTCTTGCTCGGAACTATTCTCAGTTTCCATAGTGGGTTCCTCAGTAGTTTCGCTATCGGGTTCGGTTGTTTCTTCTGTTGGTTGCTCATCTATGGTTTCTTCTACTTCAGGTTCAGGTAAATCTATTTCCATCTCCATTTCTATCTCTAACTCTAGTTCCATTTCTGTTTCAATTTCTACAGATACTAATTCAGTTTCTGGTAAATCTATCTCAAAATCTATTTCAAACTCTTGTATTTCTAATTCTACAGTTTCATAAGTTACTTCTTCTGTTTCAGGTTCTATCGGTGTAAAATCAATATCGCCTACATCATCAAAACTAATATCGTTAAACTCAAATACTTCCTCTGCAAATTCTAGTTCTGTTGTAGAGAATAAATCTAAATAATATATTTCTTCTACTGTGGTAATCTGTTGAGTGATTATAGTATTAATTACATTGTAAAATACATTTACTGTTACATCATCAAATACAGGACCAACTGCAAGATTTATATCTCTTCCTCCAACTTCTATAGTTAGTCTATTTAAAATACCACTGAAATCGAAAGACCCATTGTATGATTGATAACCTGATGAAATGCCAGATTCAGACAAGATGTCAGTTCCTGAAAAGACTTGGCTATTCCCGTTAAGTCCTTTAATGTGCATGTATATTCTATCTTGAGCATCCTGCTTGTCAACCTCTATTGTATATCTTACTTCGCCACCTTTTTGTATATTTAAATCAGATATATTTACAGTCTGTATAAATGTAGTACCCATACCTGCTACACCCATACTAGATGTAGAATTACCACTTCCTGTAATCATGGCACATTTATCTGCACCTAATCCATAACAGTTATTACCTGTTGGCATAGAGGCAGGTCCTTGTCCGCCCCAATCAATGTCCATGTCGCCTTCTTTATTTGTTACAACATATCCATTACTACCATCTAAAATATCACCTGAGTCTTCGTTTGTTACTGTTTGTGTNGTAGTTGTNGTAGTTGTGGTNGTAGTAGTAACAATNTCTGTTCCTAAATCCTCTTCAGTAACTTCTACTTGTATATCCTCTGTAACTGTAACTCCAGGAGTACAAAGACCTTCTGTATCAGGTAAGCAATCTGCTTTAGAATAAGAGCAGTAAACTAAGAGCCATAAGACCAAAATTCTTAAGAGCATCATTATCTCCTGTAGGTTCTTGCTTATCTACTTTAGCTTGTAAATATTCTGGCTTATATTTACTTCCGTCTGGAATCTCAGATGGATGGTTAGTCCAGTATTGCTCTGCCTCTGCACCTATAAAACCTTTTGCAGGGCATGGTGTTCCTGCGTCAGTCATCGCATCCCACACACGGGCATCCTGACACAAGATACTCACCGCTGCAACTTTCATACCATAGGCATACATAGACCTACTTAATTTTAATTTTTGACATAGTTCATCATCTATAACTATGCCACTTGCAAGTCCTACAATATTATTTTGCACACTTGCCCCAACTCCAACCTTACATATATCGCTGTTAGAATTTATAATACTTGGTGCATTTGCTGTAGGAGGTGTTGAGTTTGTTACTACAGTGCTAGACACAGTATTCGTTTCTGCAAAAACTATCGGCGATAGAAATAAAAATATTAGTAGGTATAAGTATTTCAATTAA
>FUFK010039831.1_pt1 | contig 10376 bp, 8 predicted proteins | sample 1021851 | NCBI WGS metagenome assembly FUFK01 (sample SAMEA51879418, study PRJEB19060) | metagenome
TTGAGCCTTAGGTAACCCTACCAAAGCCAAGTCCCCAATAAGGTCTAAAATTTTATGTCTTATTGGTTCATTATCAAATCTTAATGGTGGATTAACCCAACCCTCTCCATCACAAACAAGGGCATTTTCTAAACTTCCTCCTTTTATTAAACCCAGTTCACTTAATTCTTGAAATTGATCCTTAAAACCAAATGTTCTTGCTGGAGCAATCATTTCAACGAAACTATTTGGACTTAAATCAATCACAAAAGTTTGATTCCCAATTGCTCTATAAGAAAAATTTATTGTCGATATAATAGTGGTCTTCCCAGAAGGGGTTGCTGCTATGACTGAACCTTCTTTGTTCAAAATGATAGATTTATTAATCTCTTTAAAAAAATTATCCGGTTTAGGTACTTTTTTAATCCCTACTTTTTCGAAGGCTTTAACCCACTGAATTGCCGATCCATCTAAAAGCGGTATCTCTTTCCCATCAACTTCAATAAGAATGTAACTTAACCCGCATCCAGCCATTGAAGATAATAAATGTTCAATAGTATATAAGTTTCTCCCTCCTAACTTAACCGCAGTACAAAGCATAGTACTTCCAATTAAATCTTGAGTTAGTTTAAATATCTCGTTGGGCTTATCTCTGAAAGAGACATAATATCCTTCTTTTTCATAAGGCGAAAGAGTAACTCTTGTTTTTTCTCCACTATGAAGACCAATACCTTCTTTGGAGATAACGCCCGACAAGGTATAGCAAGAATCATAATTAGTAGGCCAAGAAAACACTTAAAACTTCCATCCAACGCCAAGTGTATATCTCCAATCCCCACTTAAATCCTTACTGGCGACGTCTAATCTTAATGGACCAATTGGCGTTTTAACTCCAACTCCCCCTCCAAGCGAAAACCCAGAACCAGCTTTCTGCAATAATTTTCCGGGTTTTCCTGGGACATCCTTTTGAGAACCTAAATCACTTCCTGCATCAACGAATAAAGCTCCCGATATCATTTTCCAAACAGGAAATCTATATTCGATTGTCCCCTCAACAAAACTTTTACTGACTGCCAGATCACACGATCCCCAACCTCTAACGGATGAAGTTCCTCCCATACAAAATGCTTCATAAGGAGGTAATTCTCCAAGCACAGTTCCAGCTTGAAATTGAATACCAATAGCTTGAGGACAATCTTCACTAGTAGCATTCTTAGACTTACAAGCTTCAGTTAAATTTATCAATTTTGTTGGTATAAAAAGTGAGTAAGAGGCTCTCGTTCTATTGAAGGTTGGAGAATTTTCTCCTATTGAAAAAAACTGTTCAGTACCAAAACTGAATTTATTTCCTGAAGTTGGGTTTGCAGAATTATTCAAATTATTTCTAGATGTACTTGCGATAAAACTTACTAACGTATTTTCCGCAGGGCATGACCCATCATTTGGGGTAAATCCAATACATATAATATCGCTTACATTGTTTCTTGTCGTAGTAGGCGTTCTATCCCCATAAGGTTTTTTGTTACCACTACTATCAATCATATTAACTTTCTTAAAATTCATACCTGCAAGAACTCTCCACTTTGCGACCTTTAATGGATCTCCTCCATTAAGAGGCCTTGAGAAAGCAAATCCACCTCCAGTTTTTTCTAAAACTATTGATGAAAAAGTATCTGAGGCTGAAGGAATTTGATTATCTACAGCGTATAAACGCCCATTATTTTCACTTTTAAATTCTTGAGGATAATCTCTACTCAAAAAAATATTTGTTCTAAAAGAGGTTTTATGTTTATCACCTTTAATCCATGGATCAGATAGAGAAAAATTATAGGTAGTTGAATATTCTCCAAAATTTAGATTGAGATTAGTAGACCATGCTCTGCCAAACATATTTGTTTCCTGCAAACCAAGTGAGGCAAAGATACCTGAGCTATTACTATAACCAAGTCCACCTGTTAATGACCCTGTTCTTTGCTCGCTCAAATCTAAAAATATTATGACTTGGCCAGGATTTAAATTATCAGGGCCAAGAGACACTTTCACATCATCAAACAATGATGTGGCATAGAGTCGGCTAATATCAGCTTCTAAAGTTTTTCGATTAAATATGGTTCCAGGCTGCGTTTTTAACTCTCTTTTTATAACCCATTCTTTTGTTTTCCCTTTTCTTGGTTTTCCATCGATAATAGATTCACCATCAGCTCCGGGAAACCTCAACTTTATATCGGATATGATGCCTTCAGAAACATTTAATGTGACTATCCCATTTTCAGAAATTCTTTCTGGGCCTTTAATTCTAGCTAAAGAATATCCCTCACTTTCATAACGCTTTTTTATTATTTCGATCTTATTTTGCAATTCATTTAGGTTAAGAGTTGTGCCATAAAAATTATTAAAAATATCATCTACGTATGCATTAGAAATTACAGAACTTGGAGACATGATTTCTACTTTTTTCAAAATTGGATTAGGTACTACATCTACAATTAGCCTTATACCTAATGGCCCATCTTGAGAATTTATTTTAACTCCTGAAAACCAACCACTAGCATAAATTGCATTAATATCTAAATTTAAAATTCGATTATCAACAATGCTTCCTGGCTTTATACTCATAGAATCATATGCAGCCAATTCGAGTTTTCTGCCCTCAGGATGATTTTCCCAACCTTTTATAATTATTTCTGAGACAAGAACACTTTCTTCATTCTTATCTTTTTTATTTTCAGCGATAAGGAAATTCAATTCTTTCTTAATATCAAACCCTTGAAATAAATCATTATTAATATCGTTAATTTCAAATGTATCGATTGATTTCTCAACTTCATTTGGTAAAAATCTAGCGGCTAATTCAGAATTATTAGATAACAAAATCAAGGGGGAGGAAACAATAGTTGTGAAAACCTTTCTGAATTTTAAAAGATGTTTTTGCATAGTATTTCTTATAGTTACTAGAGCATTATTGATTTTTTGAATTAGATGAAATCATTTATTCTTCTGTTAATTTCAGTATAAGCCTCAATAAGGCCACCTAAATCATTTCTAAATCTGTCTTTATCCAGACTTACAATTGTATCATTTTTCTTATTAAGATCCCACAATCTACAATTATCGGGACTTATCTCATCTCCAAGTATGATTTTATTATTAAGATCATATCCAAACTCCAACTTGAAATCCACAAGTCTAAGCTTGATATTATTAAAAAAACTTTTCAGGATTACATTTATTTTTAGAGTTAAATCTATTATTAAATCTAAATCTTGAGAGCTTATTAAATTCATTAATTCGATCCTTTCTTTTGTTATTAAAGGATCATTGAGTTGATCATTTTTAAGATAGATATCAATTAATGGTCTTTCCAAAACAGTTCCTGGTTTGATAGTGGTTTGTTTACACAAAGAACCATAAGCAGTATTTCTGATTACAATTTCTAGAGGAATTACCTTTATTTTTTTTGCAATCATTGCATTTTCATTTTTAAGTTCAAGAAAATGAGTTGGAATATTCTTGTTACTAAGAATTTCAAAAAGTTTTGCGCTTATTAGGCAATTAAGTTTACCCTTTCCTTCAAATTTGGCTTTTTTTAAGGCATTAAAGGCTGTAGCATCATCTTTAAATTCAATTATTACCTTGTCCCCATCATTATGAGAAAATACTTTTTTGGCTTTGCCTTCATAAATCAATTCATATTGATTATTCATTAAAGGACCTCATTGGATTACTAAAAGTATGATTTTTAATTAACATATTTATTGAGAGATCAGCTTTAGATATTTTATTGCATTTTAGCTGATTATTCATCAAAACCTCATAACCTTCTAATAATAAATTTATGAGAATTAATTCAAAAAGTTCCAAAAGCCTCAGCAGATTAGAAAATATTTTAATAATTGGAAATGGTGGGAGAGAAAATTCTTTAGCTTGGGCTATTCAAAAAAATGAATTAGTTAAAAAAGTCTATTTGACCCCTGGTAACGCTGGATCAGAACGAATAAAAAAATGTGAAAGAATAAAAATTGATTTAAACAATAAAAATGAATTGTTGGGGAAGCTTGATTTTCTAAAAATAGATTTAATTGTAATCGGACCGGAAATCCCTTTGGCAAATGGATTAGCAGATTATCTTCGCAAAGAAGGATTTAAAGTATTTGGCCCCGGAAAAGATGGAGCAAAATTAGAATATAGTAAATCTTGGGCAAAGGAATTTATGCAAGACGCCAAAATTCCTACTGCCAAATTTTGGAAAGTAACCTCTCTAGAAGAAGCCAAAAAAATAATAAATTCATCAACAATCCCGCTAGTAGTGAAAGCAGATGGTTTAGCTTCAGGTAAAGGTGTTTTTATTCCTGATTCAAAAGATGAATGCTTTAGTGCCGCAGAATCAATCTTAAATGGTAAGTTTGGTAACTCAGGGAAAGTTGTGGTTCTTGAAGAAAAAATTAAGGGGCCAGAAGTTTCAGTCTTTGCTCTATGTGATGGAAAGAAATTCGTACTACTTCCAACCGCACAAGATCACAAACGTCTCAATGAGAAAGATAAAGGTCCAAACACAGGAGGGATGGGAGCTTATTCTCCTGCCCCACTTGTAACGAAAGATTATCTATATAAAATTATCGAAGAAATAATTGAACCGACAATAAATGAACTTAATAAAAAAAATATTGACTATAAAGGGGTTATTTATTTTGGCTTAATGCTCACAAAATTAGGGCCGAAAGTTATAGAATACAACTGCAGATTTGGTGATCCGGAATGCCAAGCAATAATGCCTTTAATGGATAAAAGCTTTGTATTTCTTTTAGAAAAATGCGCAATGGGTAAATTATCTGGTGATGAAAAAATTTATTCTTCTAATAAAGTTAGTGGTTGTGTCATAGCAACTTCAAAAGGTTATCCTCATGAATACAAAACTGGGTTACCAATAAAAATAGGAAAGATTAACTCAACTGATTGTCAGATTTTTGATTCAGGTACTCGTTTTAACATGAAAGGTGAATTACTAACCGATGGAGGAAGAGTCTTAAGCATTGTCTGCCAAGATAAAGATTTTGATCTAGTTTTTGAAAAAGCATACAAAAATTTAAAAGAAATCAATTTTGATGGTATTTATTTTAGAAATGATATAGGCCATCAAGTGAGAAAAAAAATCTACGAAAGCAATATTGAGCTATGATTAATCCCAATAATCTTGATAGTGGAGAATATAACTTATCCAATAACCAAGACATCAAAAATAACTTTTGGATGAATAGGTTTCTTTCCTGGTGGAGTGGTTTCAGTTTAAGAACAAAATTATTAGCAATAGCTACTCTTGTTGTGAGTCTATTAATGACTGGAATAACTTTTTTTGCACTGAACAGTATTCAAAGGGATGCAGGAATGAATGATACTAGATATGCTCGAGATCTTGGCTTATTGTTATCTGGAAATGTCACTGAATTAGTTGCTAATAACCAAAAAAAAGAGATTTCGAACGTTGCTGAAAAATTTTGGAGATCAAGTCGAAACCTCCGTTATATATTTTTTACTGATGCTGAAGATATTGTTCAACTTGGAATACCGATAAGCGCGACTCCAACGAGTTCGGATAGTCAATTCCAGCTTACACGAAGATTAAAACTACCCTCAGAATTAAAAAAAAGGCCACAATTTCCTTTGGTCAGGCAGCACGCGACACCTCAGGGTCAGGTAACAGATGTATTTGTCCCAATGTTGTGGAAAGGCAAATATCTTGGAACATTAGCTTTGGGAGTTACTCCTAATAAAAAAGCATTAGCCAGTGCTGCACTTACAAGAGAGGTAACGATAGCAGTTTTTATCTCTATTTGGGTTTTAGTAATACTTGGAGCGGTATTCAACGCACTAACAATTACTAGACCTGTAAGGGAATTAGTAAGAGGTGTTAGGGAAATTACAAGAGGAAACTTTAAATCCAGAATTTCATTGCCTATGACAGGGGACCTAGGAGAACTCTTAAATGGTTTTAACAGAATGGCAACTCAGTTAGAAAATTATGACGAGGCTAATATAGAAGAACTCAAGGCTGCTCAAATAAAGCAGGAATCTCTAATAGCTACCATGGCTGATGGTGCAATATTACTTGACTCCCAAGGCAGGATTGTACTTACTAATCCAACAGCAAAAAGATTATTTCGATGGGAAGGAAGATTCTTAGAAGGTAAACATTTTTTAAATGAGATCCCTGAAATTTTATCTAACGACTTACATACAAACATAGAATCTATTTTAAACAGGGAAAAGGAGAAGGACGATCTAAGATTTAGCTTAGGAGAACCAGCGAGGACTTTAAGAATTGTCCTACAGTCAGTTTTAGATACAAGCAAAGTTGAATTAAAGGGAATTGCTGTAACGATTCAAGATTTAACAAGAGAAGTTGAACTTAATGCTGCACAAAACAGATTCATTAGTAACGTTTCGCACGAATTAAGAACTCCACTATTTAATATCAAAAGTTATGTAGAAACTTTACATGATTTAAAAGATCAGCTTTCTGATGAAGAACAAATTGAATTTTTGGGGATTGCAAATTCAGAGACTGATAGATTAACGAGACTTGTAAATGACGTATTAGATTTATCAAGATTAGAGTCTGGCAAAATAATTCAGCTGGAGCAAATGGACATAAAACCAGCAATTGAACAGACTCTAAGAAACTATAGGCTTAACGCTACAGAAAAAAATGTTTCGTTAGCTAATGATATAGAAGAAACTATTCCTCCAATTCTTGGCAATTTTGATTTACTTTTACAAGTCTTCGATAATTTGCTTGGTAATGGATTAAAATTTAGTCCAAAAAACAGCACATTAATCATAAGAGCTTATACTTGGCCAGATTCTTGTCCCGCTTTCCCCCCAACCAGTAAAAATGATGAAGCACCTAAATGTGAGTTAGTATCACCATTACCGAAAGTAAGAATTGAGATTGCCGATACAGGTTCAGGAATATCTCAAGCTGATCAAGAAAAGATATTTGATCGTTTCTATAGAGTAGAGAATGCTGTTCATACCGAGCAAGGTACAGGTTTAGGTTTATCTATCGTGAGAGGAATAATTGAAAAACATGGTGGAGAAATTCGCATGGCTAGTGAATTAGGGGTAGGAACAACTTTTTGGTTTGATTTGGCCTTAGCACAATCTGATAAAGATGAATTATTGACAAAATCTATTAATAATACAGATGCTTTTTCAGGCTCTGAAATTTAGCGAAATTATTTAATTATTCTCTAATCCTTTAAAAACATTTTGAACACTTTGATCGGGAACAACTCTATGAGGAGCCCCACTAAAAATTTGTTCAAAATTAGAAAAAGAATCTTTTATTTCTGGTCCCCTATTTGTAATAATGAATTCTCTTATTCGTTTATCATGCCACGATCCTCGCATTTTAAAAACATTTAAAGCTCTAGCCATCTCCCCTTTTATTTCTACATATTGAAGTAATAATATGGTATCTGTAATTGTTGAGATGTGAGAATCAGTAATAGAGTGACTACCCATAAATTCTTCTGCAGTATTAGTAAAAAAGCCTGCTATTTCTTCTTGTTTTGTATACCCAGTAACTGCAATAACAAACTGTCTAAATGCGTTCAAACTTACACCTCTGGCTAATGCCGAGAGAGAATCAATCGCCATTCTTTTCGGTTTAAATTGATTGATTTGCGTTTTTATTATTTGTAAATGATCCTCTAAACCAGTTGATTCAGGATACGCACAGATAATCTTTAATAAACCATCACTTTCCATCTTTTCGAAATCTATTCCCCAACTAGTAGCATTCCTAAGCAATTGAGCCCTAGATTCTTCATATGCAAAAAGTATTGCTCTTTCATTATTGTTATAGGCATCTTCAACAAATTTTGATACAAGCATTGTCTTACCTGTACCAGTAGCACCTGTAGCAAGGATGATGGAATCTTGAAAATATCCTCCGCCACACATATCATCAAGATCTTTAACTCCCGAGCTAATCCTAATATTTGAAGATCTCTGGGTTAATCTCATTGCTCCAAGCGCAAATACACTTATACCATCCATTCCCATAGTGAATGGATATTCACCTTTCATATGTACAGTTCCTCTTAACTTCAAAACTTCTAGAGTTCTTCTTCTCTTCTCTGACTCAAGAACATTTCTCAATAGAACAACATTGTCAGAAACAAACTCTTCTACTCCATATCTAGCAATGGGGCCGTAATCGTCAACTCTTTCTGTAGTCATAACTGTTGTAACACCTATTTCTTTTAATCTTGCTATCAGTCTAAATATTTCTCTTCTAACGACGTAAATAGCATCATATTGTTGAAAGACCGCAGTTATTGAATCTATTGCTACTCTTTTGGCTTTGTATTTTCTAATTGCATAACTTATTCTCTCGATAAGACCAGATAAGTCAAAGTTACCTGCAACATCCTGTCCATCAGGATCAGGAGAAGCATCCAAAATAAAAAGTTTATTTTGATCAATTAATTCTTGTAAATCCCAACCAAAGCTTGCGGCATTTCTAATGATGTCTAGAGGTGACTCCTCAAATGTGACAAAGATCCCTGGCTCATCAAAATTACAAATCCCATGATGTAAATATTGCAGAGAAAAAACAGTTTTACCAGTTCCAGATGTGCCACTAACCAGTGTACTTCGAGATACAGGCAGTCCACCTCTACAAACATCATCAAAACCTTCTATTCCAGTAGGTAATTTTTGTACTTGCATTTTATTTGATTTGCCAGATTTCTTATCTTTCATAGTTTTATTCAAAAGAAAATTAAATAAAAAATAAATATTAAATTTATCTTTAATTATAAAAGTTTTTCTATATGTTATTTATCTCCACTATATTCAGTTTCAGTTAATTCATCAAAAAGAAGATCCAAACCAATTAAAACTTTTTCTCGATCAGAAAGGTCACCTATAATTCTTCTAACTGGAGGAGGCAAAATTTTTGCTAAGGTTGGGGTAGCCAAAATCTTATCCTCCTCTGCAAGTTGAGGTTGCTTCAGTACATCGATAACCTTTAAAGCATAAACTCCTTTAAATTCATTTTCTAAAATTTGTCTTAAAGTGTTCAAAGCTCTCATTGAATTAGGAGTATTTCCGGCAACATAAAGTTTTAAAATATATGTTTTTCTTGCTGCCATTGTTATGGTTCCTCAAATTGATATAAAAGATTTAAAACAACCCTTGACTTATTACACTACAAAATAAGAAAATAAACAAACTAATATGATTGCTTATTAGGCTTAATCAAATTATAAATTTGAGCCTAATAGCGTCTTAAAAATATGACAAACTCTAAAAATTCTTCAAACAATACTTCTAAAAGTAACGAACTGTACGCTATTGCAGAAACTTCAGGTAGACAATTTTGCTTCCAAGTTAATAGATACTATGACATTGATAAGTTAAATGCAAAAGAAAAAGACAAGATAACGCTAGACAAAGTTTTACTTTTAAAGGAAGAAGGTTCTATTAATGTAGGAAAGCCTTACGTTAAAGATGCAAAAATCGAATTAGAAGTGGTATCACATAAAAGAGATAAGAAAATTCTTGTTTATAAGATGCGTCCGAAAAAAAAGACAAGAAGAAAGATGGGACACCGACAAGAACTTACAAGAGTTATGGTAAAATCTATAACTATAGGTAAAAGTACTCCTAAGTCTTCTTCTAAAAAGGAAACTGTTAAAAAGGAAACCAAACCAAAATCAGAAAAATCTACAAATTAAAAATTTCTAATGGCACATAAAAAAGGAACAGGCTCTACGCGAAACGGTCGAGATTCAAATTCAAAAAGACTGGGTGTAAAAGCTTTTGGTGGAGAAAAAGTAACTGCTGGATCAATTTTAATTCGCCAAAGGGGTACATCATTTTTACCAGGAATCAATGTTGGAAAAGGTAAAGATGATACCCTTTTTGCATTGAAAGAAGGAACCGTAAGTTTCGAAAGCATTAAAAGAAATTTAAGAAATCGAAAAAGAGTTAATATAGTTAGCTAATTTTCTTATAAGCTCTTGTAGTAATAAGTATAGGATGAAAGACCTCTAAAAACATAGATTGAATTGTCTTAAAAAACTTTTCAACTACTTGAACTTCATCTATGTGGAAGGGATATTCATTGTTTTCTCCTTTATAAAAATACCAATTGAATAAAGCGGTAGAATTAGAGTCCATAAACTCATTGAAAATCTTAATTTGAGAAGCTGGATCGGCAAGATGTTCCAAAACATCAAGGCAAACAATCGTGTCGAATTTAGATATTTGTGTTTCTTGAATTGTCTTACAGAAAGTAAGTTTTTTTTCTACTCCTAATTTCTTAGCCCTGTATTCAACAAAATTTCTATTTGTTTGATTAATATCTACAAAAAAAACATGCTCAACTT
>FUFK010052470.1_pt1 | contig 10376 bp, 9 predicted proteins | sample 1021851 | NCBI WGS metagenome assembly FUFK01 (sample SAMEA51879418, study PRJEB19060) | metagenome
CTTACGCGTCGTCACGAAGCCGTCCGCGGTCGCGTCGGCGATGATCGCATCGACGATGCCGTCGATGACGGCCTGCTCGTCGGCGTCGAGAAGGACGCGAGCGTTGGCGGGCGCAGAGCCCTCGCCCGCTCGCCCGCCCGGACGGTCGTCGACGACGGTCATGCCGCGAGTGATGGTGCCCGAGAGTTCGACCTCGACGGGACGCTCGACGCCGGTGAAGAGTTCGGGCGCCACGACCGACATCACGGCAGTGGCGTCGTGGATCGGCGCGCCGTCGCGCCCGGCGATCTCGTCGGCACGGGCAACGGCGAAGTCGAGAAGGTCGGCGGCGAGAGTGGCGGCTGGGCTGCCTGCTGCTCGCATGCGATCGCGGTCGGTCGCGCCCATCAGGACTCGATGGGTGACGTCGAGCCCGACCATCGTGGTCATCGGGAACTCGCGGAACACGATCGCCGCAGCCTCGGGGTCGGCCCACACGTTGAACTCGGCGACCGCCGTCACGTTGCCGACATGGGCACCGCCACCCATGATCGTGAACCCACCGAGCCGGCTCGGCAGAGAGGGATCGCGGCGTAGCGCTAAAGCGATGTTGGTGAGTGGTCCGACGGCCACCAACTGGAGATCGTCGACCGAACGGGCCATGTCGAGGATGAAGCCCACCGCATCATCGGAGTCGATGTCGCGTTCGAGGTTCGGGATCTCGACTGAGCCGAGGCCGGTCGGGCCGTGAACGTAGACAGCATCGATCGTCGGGGCGATCAACGGGCGTTCGGCACCCCGGTGAACCGGGATGTCACGGCCACTGACCTGGGCGACAGCAAGCGCGTTATGGGTCGTGTGCTCGATGCCGACATTGCCGTTGACCGTCGTGATGCCCACGAGGTCGGTGAGATGGGCGGCGGCCAAAAGCGCGATGGCATCGTCGAGGCCGGGGTCGCAGTCGATCAGCATCGAGGGGCGTGACATAACGTCGATGCTACGGGCGAGCGCAGCAGGCCGCAGGTCAGTCGCCGATGAGGAGCCCGACCTCGTCGGGTGTCGGTAGCGACGGTTGCGCCCCCGGACGCTGGGTGGTGGCCGCTCCCACCCTGACGGCCCAACGGGTCGCCTCGACCAGATCCAGCCCGCGTACCAGGCCGTCGGCGAGCGCGCCGCAGAACGAATCACCTGCTGCCGTGGTGTCGACCGGGCGCACAACGGGAGCGGGCACATGGGTCGCCTCGCCGTCGAGCACCACGAGGGCACCCTCGGCGCCGAGGGTGACGATCACCGACGAGCTTGGCAGGCGGGTTGCGAGTTCGGCGGCGATGACTCGGTCGACAGGGCCGTTGTGGCCGGCGATGGTGGCGAGTTCNGTCTGGTTGGGCACGAGCACGTCGACGTCGGCGAGCAGCGACATCGGGAGGGTTTCCGACGGAGCGGGTGCAGGATTGAGGATCACGGTGCCGCTCGCGAGGGCAGCAGCGGCGGCAACGGCGACGAGTGGCACCTCGAGCTGCAGGAGGGTGACGGCAGCGGTATCGATGATGGCGCTCGCTGCCTCGATGTCGGCGGGAGCGACCCGGCCATTCGCACCGGGGCTCACCACGATCGCGTTGTCGCCGTCGGCTCCGACCGAGATCAACGCAACGCCGTTGGGGACGTCAGCGGTGGTGAGGAGATGACGGGTGTCGACGCCGTCACCCTCGAGGGCTGATCGGAGCATGGCACCGCCCTCGTCGTCGCCGAGGCGCCCGATCATCGCAACGTCTCGTCCGAGGCGCGCAGCTGCGACNGCCTGGTTGGCACCCTTGCCGCCGGGGATCCGACGCAGGTCGCCCCCGAGGACGGTTTCCCCGACCAGCGGGATGGTGTCGACCTCGACGACGAGGTCGAGGTTCGCGCTGCCGACGACGGCGATCTCGGTCATCGGATCAGCGGACCACGCCGTCTTCGAGCTCGTAGAGGCGCTTGACCGCACCGACGAGGATCTTGCGGGCGAGCTTGGGGCTTTCGTCGAGCAGCGATGAGAACTCGCGCCGGTTGAGGGTCTCGACCACCATCGGGCTTTCGGCGGTGACGGTGGCCGTGCGGGGCACGCCGGCGATCACAGCGAGCTCGCCGAAGAAGTCGCCCGGGCCGAGGGCGGCGACGAGGCGTCCGTTGCGGCGCACGCTGGCCTCGCCGTCGACGATGATCATGAAGTCGCGGCCGGTGGCGCCCTGCACGGTGAGATCGCGACCCTGACGGACGTCGGTCGTCGTCATGTACGACGCGACCTTCTTGATCTCCTTGCCGGTGAGCTCGGAGAACAGTTCGATGCGGGCAAGGCGTTCGACTAACGACGGCATGTGCATGCACCCCCGAATGAGAGACCGCCCCGTCTCGGGGCGATGACGTGTCTATCAGAAGACGGCGACCGGGCTGACTGGGGCACCGCAGCCGCCGACGAAGGGCTCGGGGTTCGCGGCGAGGAAAAAGGTGTGGCGGCCCTCCTCGGCGCAGGCGACCGACAACGCCTCAAGATCCCAGATCTGTCCGGTGGTGAGTCCCATGTCGACGATCGCCAGGCAGTGGACCGCGAGCATGTTCTCAGGCTCCGGGCCGGGAAAGACCTCGAAGGTCATGACGTCGTCGGCGACGGCGGCGACGTCGTTGCGGTGGAACCATCGGCACGCGTCGATGCCCGGGCCGGGGTTCGACGCGTCGCCGGCGGGACCCATGATGTACGAGAGCCCGCCACCGTCTTTGAACGAACGGATTCGGCCCGTGCGGATCAGCACGATGTCGCCGGGCCGCATCTCGACGCCCGCCCACGCAGCCGTCTCGTCGAGTTCGTCACTCGTGATCTCGTGGCCGCCGGGGAGTTGGTCAACTCCTCGCATCGCAGCGACATCAAGGAGCACGCCGCGGCCGACAAGCGTGCGCACGTTCTCGATCCCGAGCACGGTCGAACCGCCGAGCGCGGTGACGGTGTTGGCCGGGACACCGTTGTATAGCGAGCTTGCGTAGCTGACATGGCCGAGTGCGTCCCAGTGGGTCGCAGCCTGCAAGCCCATCACGACATGGTCGTCGTTGAAGTGGGGGACCATGGCGTTGCCATCGGGGTCGCCGAGGTCCGGGTTGTTGATGTAGTTCATCGCCCGCAGTGGGTTGACCCGGCCGGGTATCGAACCGATCTGGGGTCCGTTCGGCGAGAGATCGATCGCCATCGGGACCCGCCGGCCCGAACGGATGGTCGACGCAGCGTGCGCAACTGCCTCGTCGGTCAGCAGGTTGAGCGTGCCGAGGCGGTCGTCGTCACCCCACCGGCCCCAGTTGCGGACTTCGGTACTGATCTCGTGGAAGCGATCGTTGAACGACATGGACCAACTTCCTAGTAGCCGGCGTCGAGGTCGACCAGCCCGTCGAGGGGTTCGCCCGCTCGCCAGGCGAGGTAATTGTGGTGGAACGTCTCGATCATCGTCTCGTACGCGCCCGGGCCCATCCACGAGGTGTGGGGTGTGAGGAGCACCTTGGGATGGTGGTACATCCAGTGGCCCTCGGGCAGCGGCTCGGGGGTGCAGACGTCGAGCGATGCCCGGGCGATCGTGTCGCTATCGAGCGCGGCGCGCAGCGCGTCCTGGTCGACGAGGGTGCCTCGGGCGATGTTGCAGAAGTGCACGCCNGGCTTCATTTTCGCAAAGAGCTCGGTGTCGAACATGCCCTGGGTGTCGGGGGTCGAGGGAGCGGCGACCACGACATGATCGGCTTCTCCGATCACGGTCGCGATGTCGTTCACGACGGTCATTCCCGGGTGAGGTGCGTCGGTGCCTCGTCGGCGGACGCCGATGACGTTCATGTCGAGCGCAAGTGAGAGGCGGGCGACCTCGGACCCGATGCCACCCATACCGAGAATCACGACGGTGGCGCCCCGCAGGGTTCCGACCCGGAAGTCGGGTCGGGACCAATCGGCCGGCGGTTGGTCGAGAAAGACGTCGGGGAGTCCCTTGGCTGCTGCGAGCATCTGGGCGAAGACCCACTCACCNATCAATTCGCCGCTGATGCCGCGTGAGCAGGTGAGTGTTTGTCCCTGGAGGGCGTCGAACGGGAAGCTGTCGACACCGGTGCCGACGGTGTGCACCCACCTCGGACTCCGGCCCAGCAGGTCGGCAAGGTTGGGGCCACCGTCGGTGCGGGTCAACACGACCTCGCCGTCGATGTCGAGAGGGATCTCGCCTTTGCGCGGGCATTCGACGACGCGGATCCCGGGCCACTCGCGAACCTGGGGCGGAAGCGGGAACTCGCTGTGGTTGATGACGACGGTTTCCGTGGTGTCGGACATGGCACCGGACCGTACCCGCGGAGACCCCCGCAAGGAATCGGAGTACGGTTGGGCAGGACGGTGATGCGGGTATGACGGCTCTCTATCTTTTCTGTGCGGCGGTCGGTATTCCGTTGCTGCTGTGGTTTTCCTTCGCCGGCGATGCCGATGGTGGCGAAGGGTTCGGCGACGCCGATGCTGACGGCCCCCTTGCGTTCTTGTCGTTGTCGACGATGTCGTTCGTGCTGGGCTTCTTCGGCCTGACCGGCCTGTTGCTNGAGATCGTCGGCACCGCCGGTCTCGTCACCTTGCTCGTGGCGATCATCACCGCCGTTGCCGCCGGCGCGTTCAACAGCGCGGCCTTCCGTTGGCTTCGAAGAAACTCCAACTCCAGCGAGGTCATGGACCACGAACTCGAGGGCATGATCGCCAACGTGGCTCTCCCGATCAGTGGCGAACACCGTGGCAAGATCATCCTCACGAAGGCGGGCGCTCGCGAACAGATGACCGCGACTCCGGTCGACGGCTCCACAATCGATCTGGGAGAACGCGTCGTGATCGTCCGGGTGGAAGGCGGGGTCGCCCTTGTCGCACCGCTCGGCCCCGATCTCGAACTCGGCTGACCCCTACTCAACGACCCGGCTTACCGGGCATCAACCTCCGGTCCGGCCGGAGACAACCAGGAAAGAGAGACCCCTGATGGCTACTGCACTCGCCTTGGCGATCATCGCCGTGCTCGCGGTCCTGTTCGTGATCATGATCGTCAGTTCGCTGATCGTGATCTGTCCCCCCAACAAGGTCGCCGTGATCTCCGGTCGAACGCGCACCCTGTCGGATGGCCGAACGGTCGGCTATCGCATTCTCAAGGGTGGCCGCACCCTTCGAATCCCGATCTTGGAGAAGGTCTCCTGGATGGATCTCAACACGATTCCGCTCGAGGTCTCGGTCACCAACGCCTACTCAAAGGGCGCGATCCCGCTCAACGTGCAGGGCATCGCCAACGTCAAGGTGTCGAGCGCCGAGGGTCTGCTCGAGAACGCCGCCGAACGCTTCCTCGATCGTCCCACCGAGCAGATCGGCCAGATCGCCAAGGAGACCCTCGAAGCGAACCTGCGCGGTGTTCTCGCCACGTTGTCGCCCGAAGAGGTCAACGAGGACCGGCTGAAGTTCTCTCATCAGCTGATCACCGAAGCCGACGACGACATCAAGACGTTGGGTCTCGAACTCGACGTGATGAAGATCCAGAACGTCACCGACGACAACCTGTACCTCGACTCGGTTGGCCGTCGACTCACGGCCGAGGTCGTCAAGCAGGCCCGTGTAGCCGAAGCCGAACGCATGGCCGAGTCCGAGTCGGCCGAGGCGGCCGCCCGCGAGCGAGCCCAGATCGCCACGGTGCAGGCCGACAAGAACATTGTCGAGGAGCAGAACCAGCTCCGTGTCCGCACTGCGGAGCTCGAAGCGATCGCCAAGGCGAAGGAGGAGGAGGCGTCCGTNGCNGGCGACATNGCGCGTGCCACNGCCGAGCAGGAGCTCGAGCAGCAGCGCATCGAGCTGGAGCGTCGCCGTCTCGAGGCCGATGTCGTCACGCCCGCCAAGGCCAACCTCGAAGCCAAGCAGCTCGCCGCTCAGGCGGAGGCCGCGAAGATCATCGAGGACGGCAAGGCGCAGGTCGAGGTGTTCCAACGCCTCACGGAGCAGTACCAGGCTGCTGGCGATGACGGCCAGCGCATCTTTGTGCTCAACATGCTCCCGGAACTCGTCGACAAGATCGTGTCGACGGTCAACAATGTCGACATCGATCGGGTCGCCATCGTCGACAACGGTGGTGGTCAGGGCGGGGGGATTCCCGGCCTCGTGTCGCAGCTGCCGGGTGCGGTCGTCTCGCTCACCGAGCAGATCGAGGCTGCGACCGGTGTCGACATTCTCGGCTCGATGCGCAGTGACCAAGCGGAATCGGAGCCGGATTCGGAGCTTCCACCACCACCGCCGGCACCGGAAGCCTGACCAGTCGGCCCGCCGCTGCCTGACCTCGACGTCGCGGGGGAGCGGTTCCGTTCGCTTGCGGACCATCGAACTCGATTCGCATCGCCGGGGTCGGGTCGTCCACAGTTGACCGATGGCCGACGAGTCCCGACGCACGCAAGCGCAACAGGAGCGCCGCATCCGAATCCTGGAGACCGCCATGCGCATGGCGGGCGAGGGCGGGTACGAGGCCGTGCAGATGCGTGCCGTAGCCGAGCAGTCTGGTGTCGCGCTCGGCACGATCTATCGTTACTACTCCGGCAAGGACGAGATGCTCATCGCTGGCCTCGCCGGCTGGCTGCGACGCACCCGTCGCCGGGTCGAGTCCGGTGCGCTTGCCGGCGACACGCCGGGCGACCGCCTCATCTTCCTGCTCGAGCGTTCCGCTGCGCTTACCCAAAACCGGCCCACACTGATGGGTGCGTTGATCCGGGCGCTCGGCACGACCTCGCCGGCGGCGATCGAACACAAACTCGAGGTCGACACACAATTTCGGGCGCTGGTCGTCACGGCGCTCGGTCCTGATCGGGGACTCGATGCCGAGGGCATCGCCCGGGTGATCGGCCATGTGTGGTCCTCGGCGCTCTCCCGCTGGGTCAGCGGCATCGCTCCCGACGAGAGCGTGCAGGCCGAGCTCACCCATGCTGCGAGAATGCTCGTCGCGGCTCCCGCCCGGGTGTGATCATCGGTTCTTTGTTGCTGCCACTGGTTGAGGGGTTGGGCCGGAGCCGGAACCCCCGGTTAGCATCCCGGCGTCCCACATTCAGGAGCTCGACATGACTGCACATCTCGAAGGCAAGAACATCGCAATCACCGGTGGTGGGTCCGGCATCGGCAAGGCGATCGCCCTCGCCTGTGCCGACGAGGGTGCCAACATTGTCGTCGCCGACTACGGCGTGGCGATGGACGGCAGCGACCCATCGAGCGAGGTCGCTGACGCCGTCGTCGCCGAGATCACGGCAAAGGGCGGCAGCGCTGTCGCCGTCGCCGGCGATATCTCCCAGTTCGATGTGGGCGAGCAGGTCGTCGCCACCGCCGTTGATAACTGGGGTTCGATCGACGGTGTCGTCTGCCCGGCGGGCGTGCTTCGCGAGCGCATGCTGTTCAACATGAGCGAAGACGAGTGGGATCACGTCGTTGCCGTGCATCTCAAGGGCCACTTCAACGTGTATCGGGCTGCGTTCGCCCGGATGCGCAAGCAGGAAACGGGCGGCTCGCTCGTGGGCTTCACCTCGGGTGCCTTCACCGCCTCTACGGCGCAGGCCAACTACTCGGCGGCGAAGGGCGGCATCGTCAGCCTCACCCGCTCGGCGGCCTTGACCGCAGCCAGCCTGCGGATGCGCGGCGGCCCTGCGATCAACGCCAACTGCATTGCGCCGGTCGCCAAGACCCGCATGAGCGAGAACGTCCCGTTCGAGATTGAGACCGGCGAACCCGAGGACATCGCCCCGATGGCGATCTACCTGCTCTCCGACGCCGGCCGAGATGTCAACGCCCAGATCTACACCGTTGTCGGTGGTCGCATCAGCGTCTGGAACCAGCCGATGGAGGTCCGCACGATGATGGCGGGCGACGATGGCTGGACCCCGGAGTCGATTGCCGAGCGTTTCGGCGAGGTTGGGCAGGAACCCAATCCGTTTATCGCTGATCTCGAACGTCGTATGGCGGAGATGGCCGCCGAGAAGGGCGAGTGATGCCCACACCACCGCCTGGTCGCGAGCTGCTCGCCGGCAAGCGGGTGGTCGTCACGGCTGCGGCCGGCACCGGTATCGGCTCTGCCGTTGCGGAGCGTTGCCTGCTCGAGGGTGCGCAGGTCCTGATCTCCGACATCCACGAACGCCGACTCGGTGAGACCGCCGACCGTCTCGCCGAGGCCACCGGCGTCCGACCGCACACGGTGATCTGCAATGTCACGGTCGAGGATGATGTGCAGGCGCTCGTGTCGGCGGCGGTCGAGGCCATGGGTGGCATTGACGTGATGATGAACAATGCCGGGCTCGGCGGACAGGTCAAGCTCGTCGACATGACCGACGAGCAGTGGTCGTCAGTGCTCACCGTCACTCTCGATGGCACGATGCGCTGCACCCGAGCTGTCATGCGCCACATGATCGATGCCGGTATCGAGGGCGCGATCGTCAACAACGCGTCGGTCGTCGGCTGGCGAGCCCAGGCCGAACAGTGCCATTACGCCGCAGCAAAGGCGGGTGTGATGGCACTCACCCGGTGTGCAGCGATCGAGGCAGCCGAACACGGCATCAACATCAATGCGGTTGCGCCGAGTATCGCCATGCACGCCTTTCTCGAGAAGGTCTCTGATCCGGATCTTCTCGACGATCTCGCTGCAGGTGAGGCGTTCGGTCGGGCAGCGGAACCGTGGGAGGTCGCCAACGTGATGGTGTTCCTCGCCAGCGATCTCGCGGGCTATATGACGGGTGAAATCGTGTCGATCAGCTCTCAGCATCCCTGACAAGCACTTCTCAGCCCAGATAGCAGGTGCTAGACCCTTCGGTGCGGGCCGTGCGCGGCGCAGCCCGTTCCATCGACCTTGGGGGATTTCGATGCACGTTCAATTTGCCCGTACGAGCCTGGCGAGGCTGCTCGCCCTGCTCTTGGCCTTCGTGATGATCGCTGCGGCATGTGGCGGGAGTGACGATAGCGATGGCAGCAGTGCCGACGCGACGTCGGACAGCGATAGTGGCGACACCGGCAGCGACAGCTCGTCCGATGACGACACTGGCGATGGCGACGCAGTCGTGCCGACCATCACCGCGCCGGAAGAGGAGGAGGTTGCCGAGGAAGAGGTCCAGCGCGGCGGTGTCCTTCGAGTCGCGATGGAGGCTGATGGCGACGGTATCAACCCGGTCGCCAACAACTTCGCGAACTCCGCCTACCTGATGGGCCAGTCAATCTTCGATCCGCTGTTCACGCTCGACGCCGAGGGCAACTGGTTCCCCTATCTGGCGGAGTCCGCGAGCCCGGTTGAGGGAACGAACTCGTGGCAGATCACGCTGCGTCAGGGGGTCACGTACCACGACGGTTCGGAGATGACCGCTGACGACATGATCGCAGCGTTCGAGGCGCAGCTTGCCGATCCGATCATCTCGCTTGCGGTGGCGCCGAACTACCCCGCTGAGAACCGGGTCGAGAAGATCGACGATTACACGGTGCAGTACAACCTGCTGCGCCCGTCAGCTCACTTCCCGACCCAGCTGACCAGCCAGCTCGGCATGATCCCGTCGGCCAGCTATATCGCCGCCGCTGCGGAAGATCCAACGATGGACCAGATGCCGGTCGGGCAGGGCCCGTTCAAGATCGTCAGCCGCACCCAGGACGACAAGACCGTATTCGAGCGCTTCGACGGCTACTGGCAGGGCACCGACAACATCTACCTCGACGGCATNGANTTCNNGCCGATCACCGANANCGCCATCGCNGCCGAGCGNGTGGCCGCAGGAGACNTTGATCTCGTCGTGACGTCGAGTCCCGACGCGATCTTGACGCTGCGTGACAGCGACTCCGTGAACACCATCGAGAACCTNTACTCGGGTGANAACGACATCATGATGAACACCCGGGCGGCGCCGTTCGACGACATCCGNGNNCGTCAGGCGCTGACCTACGCNNCNGATCGCGAAAGCTACGCANCGCTCATCACGCAGGGNACGTCGCCNNTGGCCGACTCGATNTTCCACCCGGACCTCATCTGGAACAACCCTGATGTGGTGCAGGAGGGCAACATGCCTGAGCTGGCCGGCCCGCTGGTCGAGTCCTACTGCGCGGACGTGCCGGAGAACTGCGAGAACGGCAAGATCAACATGGAGCTCCAGTACTCCGGCCCGTCGGTGGTCCAGACCCGTGTCGCCGACGTCCTCACTGCGGGTTGGGAGCCATTCTTCAACGTCACCGAACAGGAATTGTTGCAGGACGCTCACATCCTTGAGGTGGCGACTGGCCAGTTCGAGGTCGTGACGTGGCGCCAGTTCGGTTCGGTCGACCCCGACAACGAGGTTGTGTGGCTTGAGTGCGCCACCGCTGAGGGCTTCATCACCCTCAACTGGGTGCGTTGGTG
>FUFK010042306.1_pt1 | contig 10374 bp, 17 predicted proteins | sample 1021851 | NCBI WGS metagenome assembly FUFK01 (sample SAMEA51879418, study PRJEB19060) | metagenome
TTCCTGTGGCTTCTACAAAAAACATGAATGCTACAGGTAAGATTAGAATTAANTCTGAAGTNATTATTTATACTTCTATTTCTGGAAATAATATAATTTGTGAAGCATCTGGTCGAGGAGCAGACGATACTACAGCTGCAGGACATTCATCTGGAGATGCAGTTACAAATTTTGTTGATATGGTTTCAGATATTCTTGAAGCAAGTTTCAGAAACACAAGTGATGTAGACACACCACTTTCAAAAATTAACAGATCACAATATCAAGCTTTCTCAAACAAAAGTTCTACAGGTCAACCATCACAATATTTTGTACAAAGATTTATAGATAAAATTACAATCACTTTATATTTAACACCTGGAGATACACAGGCAGGTAATTTTATTTATTTCTATTATGTAAAAAGAATTCAAGATGCAGGTAAATATACTAACGAAGCTGATGTAGTTAATAGATTTGTACCATGTATGTGTGCGGGCTTAGCTTACTACATGGCTATGAAAAAAGCACCACAGAGAACTCAAGAAATGAAATTAATTTATGAAGATGAATTACAAAGAGCATTAACAGAAGATGGATCACCAGCAAGTGTTTACATTTCACCTAAAACTTATTATCCGGAGATATAATTATGGAATACGGAAGTTTTAAAGATTTTATTGAAAGCACAAACGATAGTGAGTTAATGGATCTATACGTAGATTTTTTAGACACAGGAGATTTTTCTAAACTAGAAAAAAGATTAAAAGAAAAAGGATATCAACCTGGAGAATATGCTATGGGTGGAAGTGTTGGAAAGCCTTTAGGACCCGGAGGTAAAAGATAATGTCTAAATTTGCAAAAGGAAAATACGCATTAGCAATATCAGATAGAAGTGGTCAAGCATTTCCGTGGAGAGAAATGGTTACTGAATGGAATGGTGCGTTTGTGCATGTATCAGAATACGAACCAAAGCAACCACAATTAGAGCCAAAACCTTTTGTAGCTGATCCACAAGGATTAGAACAAGCAAGACCTCAAAACTTTCCATCTAATCAAATTGGTGGTGGAAACATGATAGCTAATTTAACATTACCTGGAGATTTTGCATTTCAAGATTTAAGTAGTGGTAGTATGGTTCCTGAAGATCCGGGACAAATAAATAGTAGAAGAGAAGCTTCCATATCTTTAGGTCAAGTTATAGCNGGTGTTCCCGCAGTAAATTATGCGGTTACTGTAGCTACAGGAACTTTATACCTTGTAGGTGGAACAGGGAATGCTTTTTATCTTGATGCATCAAGAGATATGAGTTTATCAATACCTAAAGATAGTGTAATTAAATTTTCACAAGATAATAGTAGTAATGATAATCACCCTTTATTTATTACAACTTCTAATTCTACAGACTTAGCTACTTTAAGATCTGGAATAGTATCTTCAAATGTTTCTTATTATTTAGATGGTGCTAGTAGTGAATCAAATTATACAAACACAACAACTTTTAATGCTGCAAGTGAAAGATATCTAGAATGGACTCCATCTGTTGCAGGAACTTATTACTATGCATGTTATATTCATGGCATAGGTATGGGAGGTATGATACAAATAACATAATGACTTACACAGAATTAGTACAAAAAATTAGAGATTACACAGAAGTTACAAGCACAGTTTTAACTGACACGATTATAAATGGATTTATTGAAGATGCAGAATTTAGAATTTTAAGAGATGTAGATTCTGATAATAATAGAAGATATGTAACTGCTCAATTAATTGCAGGCACAAGATTTATAGATACACCTGAGAACTTACTAGTAATTAGATCAGCTCAAATCGTAGATTCTGATGGCACAGCTAATCCTGACAATAGAGAATTTTTACAATACAGGGATACTAGTTTTATGTCTGAATTTAATAATTTAAACTCTCAAGGAGTGCCTAAATATTACAGTAACTGGGATGAAAATACAGTCGTGGTTGCTCCAACTCCAGATGCTACCTACACAATTCAGTTAAATTATATCTTGAAACCTGCTGGATTATCGAGTACAGTTTCTACTACATATTTAAGTCTGCAATTTCCCAACGGACTTTTGTATGCATGTCTAGTTGAGGCATATGGTTTTCTAAAAGGGCCAAATGATCTCTTGCAATTATACGAAGGAAAGTATAAACAAGCGNTAGAAGGCTTCTCAATAGAACAAATGGGAAGAAGAAGACGAGANGAATATCAAAGTGGTGTTCCTCGTATAGGNAAATAGGAGAAAATAAANATGGCTATAACACAAGCAATTGCAAACTCTTTTAAAAAACAATTATTAGATGGTGATATGGATTTTACAGCAGCACCTTCTGGTGATATTTTTAAAATAGCTCTTTATACTTCTTCAGCAACTCTAAACTCAGCTACAACTTCTTTGTTAACTAGCNCACCTACTAATGAAGTTCCAAACTCTGGACAATACACAGCAGGTGGTGGAAAATTAGTTAACTNATGCAACTTCAATNACNGCTGGTGTAGCAAGATGTGACTTCGCAGACAGATCGTTTACGAACGTTACTATNACTGCTAGAGGAGCNTTAATCTATAACACATCGTTCTCAAATGCAGCGGTGGCAGTTTTAGATTTTGGAGCAGATAAAACAGCTACATCTGGAGTTTTCACAATTCAGTTTCCGGCTAATACATCAACAGCAGCGATTCTAAGGATCTCTGGTTAATCGTAGGAGGTAACCTCCTATGGCATCCGGAACTTGGGGTACTGGCTTTTGGGGTCAAAACCAATGGAACGATTCAGCAGACCCGACTTTTACGCTTACGGGTATTGCTCTTAGTGCATCTTTAGGTGACGAAACAACTGTTGGTGAAATTAATACTGGTTGGGGTAGACTCAACTGGAATGATGGCGCTTGGGGTATTGCTGGTAATGTTCTTTTAACTGGCTTTCCTATTACAGCCACATTAGGTAATGAACAAATAAATATTAGTGTAACCACTGGTCCTTCTACAAATAACAATCAACTTATTACAACCACTCTTGGTTCTGTAGCTATAGATATTGTTGGAAAAGTATTTCCAACTGGTATTGCAATGACTTCAGCTTTAGGAACAGCTGATGCTGGTCCTGATGCAATGGCAACTGGTAATGCAATGTCTATGGGTCTTGGAACTATAGACGCGTTTAATCAAACAGGTTGGGGTAGACAAGGTTGGAATGTAAATGCATGGGGTGTTGAAGGTCAGTTTGCAAATGTTGATGTAACAGGTATTGCAATGACAGCTGCAATAACCACGCCAAATATTAATGGAGATTCAGTTTTAACTCTTAATACTTTAAACGTTGCACAGGCTACTTTAGGTATTGTAGATCCAGCGCCAGATGCTTCTGTAACTGGAAATTTAATAACAGCAAATTTAGGTACTGCTGTAGGTCAAGCTGGTGCTGGTGCTACTCCATCAGGTATCGCAATGACGGCAGGATTAGGAACGGCTGTAGGTGTTCCTGGTCAAAATATAGTGCCAACAGGTTTTCCATTAAACAATCAATTAGCTTCAGTTTCTGTTGCAATTCATATAGATATTCAGCTTACAGGTTTAAGCTTGACTATGAACCAAGGATCTGGTAGTGCTTTGATCTGGAACGAAGTTAATACAGGTTCAGCGCCTATAACACCTCCAGGATGGACAGAGGTGGCTGCATAATGAGTTTGACAGAAACTCAATATTTTAATAAAATGAATATACAAGGAATAAAATATGGCGAATTCAACATCTGCTAACCTAAAGCTTACAGTACAAGCAACCGGTGAAAACTCGGGAACTTGGGGTCAAATTACAAATACAAACTTACTTATTTTAGAACAAGCTATTGGTGGTTTTACAACTTTTAACTTAACTAATGCTAACAGATCTTTAACTTTTACAAATGGTGCTTTATCAAATGGTAAAAATGATGTTATTAAATTAACAGGAACTTTAGCAGCTAATAGAACAGTCAGTATTCCAGACGGAATTGAAAAAGTCTATAATGTTCAAAACGCATGTGACCATGCAGGAAATACTTTAACTTTTAAAACATCATCAGGTACAGGTGTACTTTTATGTGAAGGAAACAACTATGTATTATATTCTGATGGTACAAACGTTGTAAAATTATCTGAACAAAGAAANTGGAGAGCAGTTTCAGCAGCAGAAACAGTTCAAGCTGGAGCTCAACTTTTAGTAAATACAAATGGTGGGGGTGTAACAATCACGCTTCCAGCGTCTCCTGCTACAGGAGATGAAGTCTCATTCGTAGATCAAGGTTACGATTTTAATTCTAACGCATTGACTGTTGGAAGAAATGGATCTAATATAGCTAATGCAGCATCTGATCTAGTAGTCAATACACAAGGCGCAGCTTTTTGTTTAGTCTTTTCAGGAGATGCAACAACAGGTTGGACGTATAAGGAGAAATAATAGATGTCAAATTACGAAGCAACAAGATACGATTTCGATGGAGCAAACCTTACAGGTATCGAAGGAATTCCTACAGCAACTATTGTGCCGTGGTCTTCTTCATCAGTGCCAACAGGTTTCTTAGAATGTAATGGAGCAGCAGTTTCAAGATCAACTTATTCTGCATTATTTGCAATCGTAGGAACAACTTACGGAGCTGGAGATGGTGCATCAACTTTTAACTTACCTGATTTCCAAGATAACGTTCCAATGGGTAAATCAGGAACAAAAGCTTTAGCTTCAACAGGTGGAGCTAACACTGTAACTTCAACTGGAAACGTTGGAGGTTCTACAGCGAACGCAACTTTATCAACAGCACAACTTGCTTCACACAGTCACAACGCACAAGCTCACTTTGGTTTAGGAGGGGTTCAACAAGCTTTTAATAGAAGACAAGATGTAAGTTCATTTACTGCTCTTACAGGTAGAATTGAAAATGCAGGTTCTGGACAAGGTCACTCGCACAATATGAGTGCCACATTTTCAGGTGATGCAACTTCTGTTGTTCAACCTTATTTAACAATTATTTATATAATTAAAACGTAGGAGAAATTATGGCGACTAACGCAACATGGACAGTAGTATTTGATGATAAGTTAATTATTAAACACAGTGGTGATGCTGCTGGAACTTCATATGAAATTTCTGATAATGATTTTTGGGGACTAGCTAAATGGAATAACATTTGGGCTATTCAATATGGAACAGCTAATCCAAGCGACACGGTAGAATACAGAGATGGAACTCCACACTCTACTTGGGAAGATGCAAACCTAGGTGATTTTCAAGATTTTATTGATAGATGGGATGCAACTCATTTAGCCAAATTACAATCTGATTGGGATCAAAATATTGTAGAAGGTGAAAGTGAAGCTGATAAAATTGCTAGATTAGGTGCAAGACCTACATCTTATTCTTCATAATCCTGAACAAATAAACTAGCTGTATATCTTTTTAAATTAGGAACTTTGCTTGCATGAGGAGAATGATATCGTGTAGAGGGGAACATGATGGCTCTATTTTCTCTAAATCCCACATGTGTATCTAACTCACCATCGGTATAAAAAACTGTACCATTAGTAACAGCCGTTGGACCAGATAACATAACCATAATATTTAAAACACAATCAAAATCAATATGAGGTTTAAAATTAAGTAGATTTCTCATGTCTATACCACTATCAGGATGTAATTTTTTAATTTTTATTTTAAATTTTTTTTCTGCTTGTGTAACAAAAGTTTTTAATAACTCTGGATCTTGCGACAATATAAATCTACTACCATAATAATTTTTTTCGTTTTTTTCCGTTTTATCTTCAAAGTATCTTGGAGTATAAAATAATTTAGTGGTTACATGATTTTGTATATTTAAAAATAATTGTTCTTCAAAAAAATTATCTATTATATTTACTTTCATTATCTTAACATCATCCAAGAAGTTAAAATATATTTTTTACCTGATAAAGGTGGATTTCCTCTGTGAACATATGGAAAAGCAGCAGGCCAAATAACTATTCTACCTGTTTTAGGTTTTACTCTTTTTGAAAAATGTAAAAACTCTGTTTCTCCTCCCTCTTCAACATCATTTAAATAAACACTAAAAACAAAAGCTCTAGGTTCATTATCAAATCCTTTATTATGTTCAAGATGCCAAACATGATATCCTTCTGTAGGTAAAGTTTTTTGAATTTTTAAACAGGTAAAATGAAAAGGAACACCATAAGCTGCATCAGCTCCTGTGTTTTTTACGTAATGATTCCATGCTAAATCAAAATTTAACATCATAGGTTTTAAAGATTCCCACCATATTTCTATATTACCTTCTGCAGCAAAAAATTGTTGATCTTGTTTTTGAAGAATAGAAGCATTGTTCAGATCCTATTCTGTTAACTGTATTATTGAATTTGTTTTGATCTTCATATAATTTAATTGCTTTATTACATTCTTCTTCAGTAATGTAATTATCATATACACCTATAAAATTATTTATATTAACTGTTTTGTCTTTCATTTTTATCTTTTATTTTTTTATTAAATTCAAAATGACTTTTTTCCTCAATGTTAAATATTAAACTATATCTGTTTTCTTTTTCAGTAGACATATCAAAACCATGTAATATTTCAGCAGGAAATATATAATAATCCCCTGATTCAGGGGTTATTTTTAAATTTAATTCAGGTAAAATTAAATCACATCCTTTTGTTAAATATAAAATACCATGCACACAAGGATGAGTATGGTAGTCTAAACTATCCCCTGGTTTTATTTCGTTTCCCCAAGCATTACTAACAATATTTTTTTCTAAAAAATATTCAAAAATTTTAGGGTGAGTAGTTTGATGAGTATTTATTAAAAAAGCTAGAAAACCATTAAAATTTTCATTATCTATATAATGATCCCAATGAGTCATACCTCCTTTTACATTAGTATAATTTTTCATAGTAGGGTCTAAATTATTTTTTATATCTAATATGAAATTATGAATTACATGAGGATATGGATAATTCCCATGTATTATATTTACAGTTCTTGGATAAGTAACTGTTAAACTATTTTTGACTTCATTTAACTTATTATTTTTGGTTAATAAGCTGATCATTTTCCACCTTTCATTCTCTAAAAAACTGTTATATAAGCTACTATATGTTACAGAAATTAAAATTCAAGCCAGGATTTAACAAACAAGACACTGAATCAGGAGCCGAGGGTCAATGGACTGATGGTGATTTTGTCAGATTTAGATATGGAATGCCTGAAAAAATAGGCGGTTGGTTACAATTAACTTCAGCTAATTTAACTTTGCCTGGAGCTGCAAGAGCACAGGTTGCGTTTACTAGTTTTGCAGGGGAAAAATATACTGCAATTGGAACATCACAAGGTTTATTTTTATATTATGGTAATGACTTTTATGACATTACCCCACTCGATACAGCGATTACTGGAGGCACGTTAACAACTGTTAATGGATCTAGAACAGTAACTATTAATAAAGGTTCTCATGGTTTAGCTGTTGGAAGATATGTAACTCTTTCATCAGTTACAGTTACAGGGGCTTCAGATTTTACAGCTGCAGAATTAGAACAACCTTATGAAATATTAACCGTTCCAGATGTAGATAAATTTACAGTTCAGGCTTCACGTGCTGAAGGAGGAACAGGTATGACAGCAGCAGGGGCTGTAACTGTTAATCCATATGTTGAAGTGGGACCAACAACTCAAACGACTGGTTATGGTTGGAGCACATCTACATGGGGAGCTTCAACTTGGGGCACAGCTAGAGCTACGAGTGATGTGACTCTAGATCCAGGAAACTGGAGTCTTGATAACTTTGGTCAAGTATTAGTTGCAACTATATTTAATGGTAAAACTTTTACATGGAANGCAGGNGCNNCNAATNCANGAACNATNNGNGCNTCNCTAACNACNNCNAATTTTCAAACNACNAANAANCCNACANNNANNAGATTTACNTTAGTATCNGANNGNGANAGNCATTTATTTCANTTTGGNACNGAAACAACTATTGGTGANNNTACAACACAAGATCCGATGTTTGTAAGATTTTCTAATCAAGAAGATTTAAATACNTACACACCNACNGCNACCAANACNGCAGGTACATTTAGATTAGATACAGGTAATGAAATACGNGCAGCNNTTCAAGGTAAAGATTATGTTTTTGTTATAACTGATNTNGCTGCNTATGTTATNCANTTNGTNGGTCCACCNTTTACATTTAGNGTTAGACAAGTNGGTACNAACTGTGGATGTATNGGTCAACACGCAGCAACCTTTGTTAATGGNNCTGTNTTTTGGATGGGATCTCAAGGTGGATTTTTTGCATTTGATGGNACAGTNAANTCATTACCNTCANTNGTAGAAGATTTTGTATTNAGCACAGANGGANATAATNTNGGATTAAANTTTAATTCAAGAGATGTTATNTTTGCAGGTGCAAATAATTTATATACAGAAGTAAANTGGTTTTATCCAAAAGATGGATCNGATCAAATNGATAGATGTGTAACNTATAATTATNCNGAAAACTGTTTGGACNACNTCNTCNNTAGATAGAACNACNTATCAAGACTCANGNTGTNTTCACTGATAATCCTTATGCTACAGATTATGATGATACATTAACACCTGTATTTCCTGACATATTAGGAATTACAAATAAATATGGAGCTAGTATTTATTACGAACACGAACAAGGCACAGATCAAGTCAACAGCACGGCTACAACAGCTATTCCTGCTTTTATAAGATCAGGAGATTGGGACATAACATCAAGACGTAGTGCTTTAGGTCAACAAACAGGTATTGCAGATTATCGAGGAGATGGTGAGTTTTTTATGGCTGTTAGACGATTTATACCTGATTTTAAATATCAAGAAGGTAACGCTAAAGTTACATTGTTTGTAAGTTCTTACCCAGATGACGTAGCTGTAAGCTCTCCACTTGGGCCCTTTACAGTTACTAAAACTACTGATAAAGTAGATACACGAGCTCGAGGTAGATTAGTTTCTGTTAAAATAGAAAATGATTCTACAGGTGAAACCTGGAGATACGGAACACTAAGACTTGATGCACAACCGGATGGAAGAAGATAATGGAATATTTTTTTAATGTAAACACAGGTAGAGTAGAACAAAGACCTATAAACCAACAATTTTATCCAGGCACAACTGTTCCAGTAGCTACACCTTTTTCTAATTTAGGAATTACAGCTATTGCTCCTACAAATACAAGTCCTAATACTTTAGCTACTATTAATTTTCAAGACCCGTATTATCTTAATACAGGCATCATAAATCAAGCACCTGGTAGATTTTTAGATAACGCTGGTCTTCCATTAATTGATACTTCTTTTGGTGTTGCTAATGAACCCGATGATCCAGATGACGTAGAAAAAGCTAAAAACACTAGAGGTGGTATCGCATCATTATTTGAGTTTTTAAGTAATATTCCTACCCCACTTAATTTATTAAGAAGAGGTTTAGAGTCTTTATCAGGTTTTAACCAAAAAATACGTGGTACTGATTTTGGTCAATCTAAAACTTTAGCTGAATATTTTCAAAAACGAAGAGATAGAAAAGCTAGAGAAGACGCTGCAAAAAGAGGAGCTGATAAACAAAGAATTAAAAATTTAAGAGCATTTAATGAAGGTGCGGGACAATACTTTAGCGGACGTAATGATGGTGACTCTGGTAGACCTGGAGGCTTTGGCCAAGGTGCAGGTAGTTTTAGTTCTTCAGATCCAACTGCTACAGAAGGTAGTTTCTAATGGCTAAAGTAACAAACTATATACCTGAACCAAAACAAGAATACGATGTAGAAAATCAAAGACAGATACTAGAGTCTTTAACTACACTACAAAATCAATTAAATTTTTCTTTTCAACAAGATTTAAAAAACGAACAAGACGCATTTAATTACTTTTTATCATGAGTATATTTTATAAAAATCAAGGTTTTAAACAAACCGGCACAGGTAAAACTACTGTGCTTAGCTGCCCTACAGATGGAACAATTATAGTTAAAAGTATATATTGTGCAAACAATGATGCATCATCAGCCATTTTAGTAAACATGAATTTTGTTGACTCATCTGATTCCAGCACTGAATATGAATTTTTTAGAGATGACGTAGCCGCTAAGGAACAAGTAAATGCTTCACCTCAAGGCTTGAATTTAGAAGCAGGAGATGCTATAACTGTGCAAGCAGCTACAGGTAGTAGTAAAATACAAGGCCTGATAAGTTATGCTTTAATAGATAGAAGGAATGAAAACGGATAATTTACCAAAGATAGATTGTACAACTATAGTTACATATAGAAATACAAAAACTGGCGAAACATATAAAGAGAAGAAAGAAGGACCTGATATTGTAC
>FUFK010064921.1_pt1 | contig 10372 bp, 12 predicted proteins | sample 1021851 | NCBI WGS metagenome assembly FUFK01 (sample SAMEA51879418, study PRJEB19060) | metagenome
AACGGACGATTAAAAAAAGGGGAGTCTAAGCTCCCCCTAAGTTTAATACCATTTGGTATATAGTCGGCTTGGATCTAAACTAGACCATGAAGATGAATAGCCTGAAACACCTAACGCTCTAAGCTCTTCACGCACTGCTTCATCAGCAGACTTACGTGCTTCCATAGCAGACTTCAAACCTGCCATACGCTTTTCACGATAGGCTTTTTTCATATCAGCAAGTTGTACCTCCAACTCTTTGATCTCTTTTGCCATATCTTCAAGACTAATATCACTTTCCATATTTACCTCCGTTTTTTTGAAAGCTTTTTCTGCTTCTCTCCTCGCTGAAGTCATGTCGCCTCCCCAAGTTGCGATAATAAGCGGCATTGAAGCCTCTCTCCCATTCTTTAGAAGCTACACTTCCNAGGTGGAATGGGTTACCTCTCAGCATCTTTGTTCCCTCAGAGAGCTTACCTCTTACAAAGGTGCTGTATCCTTGTTCATATGGCTTCATGTAATNTCCACTATTTCACATGAATCGCCAGAACATGCAAACGTCTGAGAGGACTGTGTGTTGTCCTCTTTCTCATAACTCTGGAATTTATCCCAATCTATATGTCCGAACTTACTGCTAAAATCATTGTATACAGCTTCTGTACACTCTTGATAGGGTGCTTGTTGGTAAGTATGGTCGGAGTGTGGTAAGAAAGATACACCTGACATTTCGTCAAAGTGTTTATACACAAACGCACCAACTTCCATCCACTCATCGTCTCGCACAGAAATGGTCACAGATGGCTTGTGTTCACACCAATGCCTCTGATATGTGAGCCACGTTTGTAGCTGTTCTATGGCTGTCATATCGTCTCTCATCACTGATTTTCTAGGTGACTTCATAGGAAAGCTAAACACCGTGTTGGTGTCAGGCTTCATCACATCAGGTTCACTTGGTATGCCACTATCTACCATGAAGTTAGTAAGAGGATCTTTATTATCCCCCCTAACAGTGCGGATATAATAACTGCTATGACGAGGGTGGATACCACTGCTTGAGTCAACAAGCTGTGATACTGTCCCACTTGGTTTGACGCAGGTGATAGCGGTGCTTTGTGGGATTCCAAAGATTGCTGCCCATTCTTTATTCGTTTCGACAGCAACCTGCCGTANTGCCTCAAGCGTTTTATCAAGTCCATGTTTCTTTCCACTAGTTAGTTCGTTATCCATTATNCCTGTAAGGCTAACACCTAGTAGTCTTTCTTCTTCTGTGTTATCTTTCCATACCTTACGTAGATAAGGGAACTTAGTCAAGGTAGACTGTGCTGTGCCAAGTATGGTGGCAAGCATTACCTTCCTCTTCAGATCTTCAAACTTATCTTTCTCTCGTATTACAACTTCCGTTAAGTTACAGAACTGATAAGGTCTAAGTATTATTTCACTGCAAGGATTAGTCCCAAACTCATAGTCAGCGTCTCTTCTGCCAAACTTCTTTGCCTGTTCCTTTGCAGATATTCTATTAAATATACCACGCTCTCCTGACTTAGACTCAACAAGAGATGTCCACTCTCTCAGGAATGTCTCTCCGTCAGGCTTGTCAGTGTAGCATACAGAGTTATTAGCAAGTGCCATCTGTGGTGCTGTCTCCCACCATTGTCCAGACTTAGCGTGTCGCATACGTCCGTCAGATAGGTTAGACAAACTTATCATAGCGGATCTACGCACACCACCTGACACAACAACTTCCCCAACCTTACACATTAGATTATGGCAATCGTAGCTAGACAGCTTACGTCCTGCGTTGTGCTTAAATAGAGATACAGTGAATCTAAATAAGTCTACTAGCGGTGCAGGACCTGATGCCCTACCACCAAATATCTTTAGTCTAGCTCCTGCAGGTCTGATAGCAGATGTGTCCCATGTTGGCACTTCACCCATATACAGATGTCCTATTAGCTTACGTAATGATTTTGCCCAACCCTCTTTACTATCTTGTACTTTTATAATAGTATCTACATCTTCCATATGTNTNNGGTATNTCNGGTAANTNANTNACNTACTGTCTTTCCACAGANAANCCNACNCCTGTNCCACATAAAAGNATNTACATNGCNTCATCAAAAGACTTTGGNTCATCNACAGGAAGGTANCTACAGTTGTANCCTGCTGTGTTNTCTCTNTCNANNGCAAGACCTGCTGTCATCAACGCTCTCATAGAGGGCATAACTTCTAATTTAGTTATAGCATCTTTTAGTTGTGGGATAGGTAGATGTCCTTTTACTTTCACAGACATAAAGTCTACATATCTGTTGACAGTTTCTTCCCACGTTTCTCTTCTTTTTTCGTTTGGCAGCCACCTAGCGTACCTAGATATAGCTATAAATTTTTGATAATCATTCATATTTTTGTTACCTTCATTTGTATTATTTCTATGTCGTCCATATCATACAGGAGATCTTTAACTATATCTGATATTACTTTCTCTCCTTCACTCTTTCTACTTTCNGCATCACAAGTAACAGGCAGATGACTAGATTCATCATCTATCTCTACCTCTGCTAAAATCTTAAACTTCATTGCTCCTCTCCAAACTCGTTATCATTCTACTTAAATACCATTGCGCCTTTCTAAGATCNTCAATACCATTGCCTTTGTATCGCCATCTGTGTATNTATTTTATCACATTACCTTGACAATAGAAAGCAAATTCTTTACCTAGTTGCTGTTCAATATAGTCTATACANTCCANNCCACCNTTGTTATAATGAGGTGGACTATTCACTAAGTCCACTTGTTCAGTACACCTAGTTGTATCTTCTTTTTCTTTTCTGTCAACCACTTTTTTGGTATCTCCTTATCTGTCCATAGAAACCCATACTTGTCACACCAATCGCAGTAGCGTGTCTTAGAATTTTTATGAATCTTGTTGTATGCGTTTTGAAATAAAAACCTGATGTCCAGATCAGGATACTGCTCTTGCACTAACAAATGTTTTACTCTATCAGATGGTTTAAACCACCCTTTCGCCTCGATAATAATACCATTGTTAAGAATAAAGTCAGGCTTATACAATCGAAACATTTGCACTGCGTATTTGACGGATAGCTTTTCATATCTAATCCTTTGCTTTTGAGAACGTAATAACTTTGCTACGTCCTCTTCAAACCTACTCCTGTACTGTATCTTGGGCATTAGCTAGATACACGTAGTTTACTAATGGTGGGTTAGAAGATTTAGAAACCTTTGATGGAAGAACCTCTAAGTCATCCCAACACTTTTCTCTATAGTTACACAAACTNCANTCAACACCTAGNTTTAAATTACCGCTAGGCTTACCGTANTATGTTTCTTCTATAGGCTCATAACATCTTTCAAACGCACCGCCATCGTTAATATAGGATACTGTTTCTTGTATCTTTTCTAGTTCAGCATCCATATCTACATCTTCAGCACTCACNTACTTGAAGTTACCNTTAGCTTTGTTGATTACCCACCAACCGCCAACAGGNACACCCTTGGCTTTTGCATANCCAACTANCTGTGCNACATAACCAAAGCTGTCTTTACNACTNAGTGTAGCAAANTCTGTAAACTTGTTTTCGTAAGACCAAGGAGAGGCTGACTTTACATCNTCAACCTTNCCATTCATAACCATGTCATACGATCCGTCAACTTCACTGTCACTNAGTTTTAGTGTGACNTTATCACTGTCNTCAAACTTTACNTCAGACGCTCGTAACAANCCTTTAAACACCGCTTCTATGATATCACCTAGAATCATGTTTATAATAAAGAAAGGAGAGTCAGGTAGTCTGTCCTCAGGAGAGTTCTTNTCAAACCAAAGCTGACACTTCTTACGTCCTATGTTGGACATCCTCAGCTTAAATTCTNTTTTACCCCCTGAGAACTGGCGGTCTAAAGACTCCCTTACATCTTTGGCTACGAGGTCAAGAATAGCACCGTCAACATTAGCTTTACCTAACATGACTTTCTGTAAGAAAGAGTGTACCGCCAACTCTGCAGGATGGTTCATGCCTACTCCTCTATCTCAATGATCTCAGAAGCAATCTCCTCTTCATCACCTGACAATTCATCAGGACGATGATGCTCTTCCCATTTACTTAACGTGATAGAGTTCATAGACTCAACCCACTCGACAAAATTATTTAGTGTCTCCTGATCGTCAGTATTAATCTCTACTAACTCACCTAGGTACGGTTTCATAACAGCGTAGGTAGCACCACTAGGTATACTCTTTACTTGTGACGACATGTGAACTAAATGTTGAATAGGAAGTCTATTCTTTCTTTGTATCTGAGAAAACAAGTCAGTCATAGCCTTAAAACTGTCACGGTTTTTTATTCTCATTAAGAAAGGAAACTCCTTTACTTCAGTTGGCTTACCCTCAGCATCCTTTGGGCTGTCGAGTGTACACAAACCAAATATGATCTTGAACCTGTCGGTGCTTCTCATAAGGTCTTGTGTCTCTTGTGGCAACGAGTCAAAATCCTTGACATAACCTGAGGGTCTTCCACAGTTGAACCCACCATAGTTATCCTTCAAGTCCCCATTCAAGGACGTTGCCATAACAGTGCGTAACATTCTACCTTCACCGCCATCAGGTCTTTGATAGTTTTTATCGTATCGCTGAAACTGAAAGCGTTGCATGAAAGGTCGTATAGTTATCTTGTCACTGTAATAAACAGATTCATCAGGGAACACTACTGAGAAAGCACCTGCCTTGACGATGGCAACTTCCATCATCTCGCCATCAACCTTCTTTGTACCCATTACGTTCTGATGAACCTGTTTAATCTCTGCCAGTGCTGAGGTAGAACGAGCAGGTACATTTGACATACCCATNAACTCTGCTAAATCAGCACTAGATTTTCCAATTATTGCTAAACCATTTTCCATATATATTTTCTCCTAAATAAGAAAGTGAATTATATCACTGAACATCTCTTACGTCAAGCCAATTATCACCTATTTTTGATTCTAATAACATTGGTACATTTACATCTATATCGTAATGACTTTCTATTATAATCTTTAGGTTCTTGTTAACTTGTCGTATTATGTTCAGCACCTTGTCAACTTCTGCAGGATGCACATCCAACACTACAGAATCATGCACACTATTTACTAACATACTCTTTAAATTATCTATCTTCAATAGCTTCTCTATCTCTAGTAANACTATAGGAACTATATCACCAGTGGCAAAGCCTTGTACAGGATAGTTCTTTATCATGGTGAAGTGNGTAGGCGCACCGCTTGCCCTTCTCTCTACNTCAGGAAAAGCATACTGTCTGCCTGATGGTATCTTCACTCTGCCAAGATTTATAGCCTCGTCACCTAACTTCTTGTGCCATTTAGCTATGCCCTTNTACTTGTCCATGAAGTGTGTNTAATACTCAGCCTCAGCTTTCGTTCTACCNAACCCTGTAGCTCCGTAGAGGGGCGCAAAGGTGTGTGCCTTAGCTTCTTGCCTAGTCGTAGGTTGNCCTGCCTCAGAGATGATTTTAGCGGTGTAGGAGTGAACATCAAAACCTGTAGACACTTCCTTCATAGCAACTTTGTCCTGCGATAAAAGTGCTGCCACCCTAAACTCTAGCTGTGCAAAGTCTGCTTCTAGTATCTTACCCTTCATACCNAACTTGTCACAGTTCCAACGAGACACAAATACTTTCTTAACAGGAAACGTACCGCCCCTTGGCATGTTCTGCATGTTAGGATCTGCTCCGCTAAATCTACCAGTAGCAGTTCTATGTTGTAGTAGCTTTACGTGTAGCCTATTGTCGTTCTTTGTATGTATTGTTATCCCCTCAACAAAGGCAGAGAGATAGCTAGACACAGCACTCTGTCTCTTTAGATCTGACAAGAATGATTCTGCGTAGGTAAGATCTTTTGCCTTAGCTATATTTATAAGACCCTCTAGATTACCCTTGCTTGTAGAGAAACCATTAGCACTAACCCATGCTTTTGATGGGGGAAAGAAACCAAGACCTGCCATTTCTTTTAGTTTTGTCAGCTTGTANCCTCTTGTNTCNCAATCTACACANCGACTAGGCTTGGCAAATGGAGTCCCATCTTTCTTTATCTTACGTATTTTACCNTCACCATNNCACNTTTTGCATACACTNGCCTTAGTTTTGACCATCATAGAACTATTTTCCTTGACAGCCTTTCTAAAATCTTCTTTTGTGTCGGCATTATCAAACGCAACCGCCCACTTTTTCTTGTCATGTAGTATTCTAGAGTAGATAACTTGACTAATCTGCTCAGGAGAGTTGAGATTTATTGGTGTATCACCCATTAATTTCTTGACAAATGTATTTAATCTGTTTTCTATNTCCAAAAGCTCGTNTTCAAAGTCTTTTCTAACCTGAGCAAGNGCATCTTTGTCCACTGCAAAGCCATTCATATACATTCTTGCTAGTGTTTTGCACACTTNGTTGTTTATATCACGNACATTTACTANAGATTGNGACTCAGGCTTNGCATATTCGTCCATTAACTTCCAATAAAGNTCTCGTGTTACCCTGAGATCCTGCTTTAGATACTCTGATAGCTCGTCAAGAGGTATATCATCTGTCTGAAACCCTCTGGTAAAGTAATTTTTTAGTGTATCTGACTTCTTCATGTCCAAATTGTGTCGTATTGCACAGTTTTCTAGGCTCACAGACCCTTTCTGACCACGTTGTAGTATATAATCACCTAACATTGTGTCAAAAATCTTGCCATCATACTTAAAACCACATGCCCAAAGCCACTGAAGGTCATATTGTAGGTTGTGACCTATCAATAATGTAGTGTTGTCAAGCACTTTTTGCAATTTTTTATCTGCATCATCGTCTTCTATGGTCTTTTCNTTGTGNTCAAACACAAATACTGTNGTNTCATTGTCAAGATAATCTGACACACCAACGAGTGTCAAAGAATTGTCAGGTTCAAAAGGGTCAAGATGCAACTTGCCATCCCTCTTTGTTGTAGTATTCTCTACATCAAGTACAATCTTCATGCTGAATATATACCTCTCTCTACATCTAGCTCGACATGTACTGTGCCATGCCAACCTGTTAGTTTGTTTTTAGCCAATCTAATGTGACGTTGAGGATCGTTACTGTCCTGACCTTCAATCTCAGGGTTCTTACTAATTAATAACATCAAATCTGCTTCGGCTGCCTTACCAGTTTTACTGCCCTCAAGCATGGATTGATTAACATTTATCTTACCTTCAGCCTCTGCTGATAGCTGAGACATCCATATGATAGCGCAGTTGTACTTCTTTGCTATGTTTCTAGCGTGAATAGCTGCCTCTTTTAAATAAATATCTGATCTATCCGAACCTGACACTGCAAACTTATCTCCCATATCGAGAACTATTATATCAGGTTTGACGCTTTTTGCAAGCTGTTCTACATAATCCATACGTTTATCTGTAGCATCCTTAATAGACAGTAACTCTTTAACAGGAGCGTATCTCTTGATAGCCAAGTCTCTGTTCTCTAAAACTTCTTCGCTAGACATCTTAGACTTACAATACAGATATCGCAGACCGACTCGCTTGTATGCTTCTTCGTTACACAACACTACACACTTTGCACCTTGATCTATAAAGCCACCCTCTGATGCCAAAAGACTAGCATGAAAAGATGTTTTACCAGTGTTAGGTCTTGCACCGACTATCACAAAGTGACCNCCACTTAGTCCCTCNACTCGTCTGCGTAGGGACGGAATGTTAAACTTCCACTGATATTTTACATTAAGATGTTCTAGTAACGTATTGAAACTTATATCATCTCCCTCAAAGCGGAAGCTAGGTGTGAAGTCATCCTGATAGTTATCAAGTATCTTCCGTAGGGGTTCTAAGTTTGTCTTCGTTCCATTAACATAATCAAATCCAAGATTAGCAATCTCCTCTCCTACCATCTGTTGAAATAATTTTGACAGCACTTCCTTCGCTATCTCGTTGTTCATAGCGTCCTCTTTTGACANTTTGCTGAACAGAACCTCGTAAGAAGCTCTGTTCGCTGATGTCATAGTGCCGTTGTTAGAAAAGAATAATGCTTGTAGTTCTGTCAAAGAGACATCCCTCTCATACTTTTCCATAGTAGAATCAAGCGTTTGCTTAATCTTCCTAACATCTTTACTAAACAATCTATCTGGACATTTACTGCCCTTATGATCGTCATAGAAGTCTTTGTGCATGAGACTCCTAATCAGTGCTAGTTCTATCATTAACTCTCCTTAATGCTGAATCAAATTTGCTTTTACTATAATTAGTGAGATGAAACCACTCGCCCCTTCGCTCTCTTGATCTAAAAGTAAAATGACTATGCAGTAACTTCTCTGCTTTGTTTCTGTCATCTACTTTTGCAAAGGTCACTAGCTCGTAATCTCTATGAGGACTACTTGTTTGGTAACTTTTACATCTATCTACAGCATCGACAGCTTTACCTATCTTGTACCAATCTTTCCATGCACGATTCTTAAGAATGTATACCTCTCCCTTCGTACATGTCTCGTAGTTTTGCAAAGCCGAAAAGGCAGCATCATTAAATGTTTTGTATTTTCCCGGCTTATACAATGGGTGCGACTTGGGTACATACTTACCGTCTACATACATCTGTGCATCGTTCCTTTTCTTTACTGCCTCAACACTATCTTTATAATAATACTTCTTACCTGTCAATGGATTTATTGTATCAAGCATTAACTAACTCCCTTAATTTAAGCATGTCTGCTTCTCGTTTATATTTAAGATCATCCTCTATAGGCATCGCTATTACCACAGAGGGATCACAGTAGCTTTTTAACTCTTTGGTATACTCTATTGTTTTACCAAGAGCATCTGGATCAAGAGCAACAATAATCTTGTCAAACGTATCAAGATATTCTTTATGCTCCTTCAAAAGATTCGTTCCTAGAAGTGCAACACCAGTGACTCCTATTATATGTTGACCCACCACCGTAGCAGATATACAATCCTCAACTACGACAGCTATTTTTTTGCATGGCTTTATACAGTAAGAATAATACTTACCTGCCTTTCCATACTTGTACCACTTTGGATACGCATCGTACAATGCTCTGCCAATAGCGTCAACAAGTCTGCCATTTTTGTGTATTGGAAACACTGCTCGTTTGTCTTTAACATCATACATTACATCTATCATCAAATCCCATCGTGATCTAAAGCGTTGTATGTACGAGTTGTCTCCATCTGTTATATGCTCAGGCATCTCAAACTTCTCGTGTGGCTTTCCTTCTATCTCGCCACTTAGTTTCTGCTTGATGGTATCGACTAACATGTTTGTCAGGAAAGAACCCTTTACATCGCAGGATGCACGATAGCAGTTATACAGCAACATGCCATCTAAGTTACTGACCGAAAACTTCTTGACACCATTACACTTAGGACAATCCATAGTAATAGTCTCTCCCTCTTTGATGTCAAGATTCTGTAAAAAATCTCTTGATGGTAGGTTAGGCATTCTTATATNTCTCCCTTCTACTGAGTGCNTTACTCGCTGAGTTGTAGGTNTGTTTGATGTAGGGGGCGATTGAGTTNGGACTATTGTGTCCTGANACCGCCATGATCTGCGTTGTATCAACACCTGCTTCAACCATCTCAGTGATNGCTGTTCTTCTCATATCCATAGCTGTAAGTTCCTTTGGTAANTTNGCTNCCTCTTTTATTTTGTTTACCAGTGGNCTNATATCTACATCNTTATANATTCTATACTGCCCACCTCTAGGGTAGGGGTGAGGTACAACATAGTTTTGNAATCCAAACTCTTCATGCTGTTTAGTGAGCATGGCAAGTAGATTCTCCTCTATAGGCAAGTGTACCTCTGCCCTCTTCTTTGATTGTTCGAGGTCAAGTCTTTTTTCATCAAAGTTGATATTGCTCCATTCTAGAGATCTCATATCCCCTACCCTTTGAGCAAAGGAGTAAGCCATGTGTACAATCAAACCAATGCTTCTCCACTTATATTGAGAGTAAGCCGTATCTAAGAATACCTTTACTTGGTCGCTTGTCCACATGACCTTACGTCCACGCTCCTTCATCTTACTAACGCTCCGCATTGGGTTACGCACAATCAACTCCAGTTCCTCAGCCATATTAAGAACTATTGAAGTCGTTGTCGCCATCACGTTAGCAGTTCGTACACCTCTCTTCAACCACATCTGATAGGCTGTCTTACAGTGAGCCACACTGAGTTTTGACAACTTAGTATCGCCTATCTTTGATGCAGGAGTTATTGGTGTACGCAACACATTAGACAACCTGTACTCATACCCTTTCTGAGTCTGTGGTCTAAGTGCTAAGAACTGAGGACTACGTAGGTAGTAACCTACCATATCACTCAAGTTCTTTATCTCTTTT
>FUFK010040625.1_pt1 | contig 10371 bp, 11 predicted proteins | sample 1021851 | NCBI WGS metagenome assembly FUFK01 (sample SAMEA51879418, study PRJEB19060) | metagenome
GAAACATAATTTAAATTAATCTTCTAAAAGTTCAGAATCACCACTATCTAAGAGCTTCTCAACTTTTAACTCTGCTTCAGATAATTGCTTTTGACACTCCTTAACAAGCATGACTCCTTCTTCAAAGGATTTTATTGAATCATCGAGGTCTATATTACCTTCCTCAAGCTTTGCAACAATCTTTTCAAGCTTCTTCAGTGAGGACTCGAAGTTATTCTTTGAATTACTCATACCATATTGTAACTAAAAATTATTGTTGTGGGTTAATTTGAAGCTGATCCCTTTTTTCTAATAATTTTTTTATTTTTTGAGGTATTGCTAATGCTGCAGGAGTGAAAATTAAAGTAAGTAAAGTGCTAAAACCCAGACCAAAAACAATTGATTGAGCAAGATTCGACCACCAGTCAACAACTCTACTCCCAACTGAAATATCTCTCCCAACAATATCTACACTTAAACCAAGAGCTAGTGGAAGAAGTCCGAGAATTGTTGTAGTAGTAGTTAGAAGTATAGGTCTTAATCTTTGCATGCATGTTATTTTAATTATCTTGGTAATTTCTTCATGGGGCATATCACTTTTGAGTCTGTTAAATGTATCAATTAAGACAATATTATTATTAACTACAATCCCTGCTAGTGTAACTATTGAAATCCCTGTCATCGTCGAGCTGAAAGGTTTATTAGTAATTAAAAGTCCNAGNAGTACACCAACAAAAGACATAACCACAGAAGACATTATTAAGAGAGATTGATAGAAGCTATTAAATTGAGTAAGCAGCATCAAAAGCATAACAAAAATAGCTGTGCCGCCAGCAACTACTAAAAATTCATTTACTTCTTCGGTTTCTTCAGTTTGACCCTGAAATCCATATTTAATGTTTCCATCGGAATATTGATTTGATAGCCAGTTTTCTAATTCTTTGACTTTATCGCTTACCAAAACTCCTGGAACATTTGATGCGTATATTTCATGATAAAAGTAACCATTTCTTCTTGAGACATTCTCTTTATATTGTTGGGGTACAAGAGAAATAAAGCTGCTAACAGGCACTAATCCATTTGAGGTTTGGACCTTAAGATTATTTATGCCAGTTATGGTTCTATCCTCAGGCTGAAATCTTGCCCTAATCTCAATTGCATCTTTTGAATCATCGGGAGTAAATTCACCAACCTTAAAGCCAGAAGTTAGCATTTGAACTAATGCGCCAACATTAAATACGCTTACACCAAGTTGAGCCGCTTTTTGATTATCTACTTCTACACTCCATTCAACAGCAGGATAGGCCCTGGAAGAAAAAATATTTGTTAAGCCATTTACTTCATAGCGCATATAATTTTCAATTTCTGTTGCCGCGACGGTTACAGTGTCCTCTGAATCTCCATATATTCCTAACATAATTGGCGCTCCAAACTGTGGACCACCCATATCCGGTTCTGCTTCTACAACCACTCCTGGAATATCACGAGTTACTTTTGAAATTAGTCCGATTGCTTCAAGGCCACTGATTGTTCGCTCTGATGGAGGCACAACCTCAACAAACCCACTTCCAATTTTGTCACTTCCTGAATCAAACCAATCTGAACCTGCTTTTAGATAAATATTTTTTAATTCATCAATTTCTAATAGTCTTTCTTCAATAGATTCAATTATTTCTTTTTTTTCAAGCGCAGAAAAATTACCTCTTCCTCTAATGGATATTTTTGCTTCTAGAGGATCAATGGTAGCAAAGTACTCAGTTCCCTTCCCATAGAAGTTATATGTAGTAACGATTACAGCCACTATTGAAATGCATGCAATCATTGTTTCAACAGGATTCTTAATAAAGAATTTTATTTTTTTTGAGTAAAATTCAGAAATATTATCAAATATAAATTGACCTGTTTTATCAACAGAGTCTTTTGAACTAAGAACAGATTTATGTTGGCCAAAATAAGTTCCAATAACTGGAGTAACAATCATTGCATAAAAGAATGAGGCAACTAAAACAAAAAATACAGTCATTGGAAGATATTTCATAAACTGACCCGTATAACCTGGCCAAAATATTAAAGGTATGAACGCAGCCAATGTTGTACCAGTTGAAGCCAATATTGGATAAAACATTCTTTTTGATCCAAGCCTGTAAGCCTCAAATCTTGTGAGACCCTCACTAATTTTTCTGTCAGCATATTCAGTTACAACAATTGAGCCGTCAATAAGCATACCCATAGATAGCAGGAGGCCAAACATTACAAGGAAATTTAATTCATAACCAAAACTTATTAGAACTATAAATGTAAATAAAAAGCAAAATGGAATAGAAAGACCTACGAGCAATCCAACTCTTAGGCCCATTGATGCAACGACGACGACCATTATTAAAAGAATTGCTCCAAGAATATTCCCCTCGAGCTCAGAAACCATTTGCTCGGTAATTACTGTTTCATCATCAGTTATTAAGATATCAAGGTTTGGAGGAAGCTTTTGCTTAAGATCATTCAATACAAGTGTTATAGAGTCTTTAGTATCTAAAGCATTGGCACCATCTCTTAAAAATATATCCAATGCAACAGTATCTTTTCCATTGATGCGAGCATATTCATTAAAATCTTTAAANGTTCGCTTTACTGTAGCAATGTCGCCAAATGTAACCACAGCATCTTTTGTAACTTTCACAGGAATGCTGTATACATCGCTTGGAGTCTCTAAAACACTTGGAACCTCAACATTAAAACTCCCAAGACCAGTATCCTGCCTGCCACCAGGAATTACAATATTGTTGTTATTGATAGAGTTATAAAGATCATCCAGAGTAACTCCATAGGCTTCCATTTTGGACTTATCTATTACTCCCTCAAGGACTTCATCTGGTGCTGCAACTAGATTTGCTTCATATATTCCATCAATGGATTCAAGCATATCTTTCATTTCTTCAGCAAAATAAATTTTTTGCCTTAATGAACCCTCTCCTTGGAGACTGATTGTCATTGCTGGGAAACTTCTTTCCGAATATTCTTGAATTTGAGGATCCTCTGCTCCCAAAGGTAGTTCTGATTTTACTTCTTCAATTGATTGCTGAATATCTATCAGCGCATCATTCATATCATGAGCTATTTCAAACTCAACAATCATCCTCGTTATTCCGAGAGTGCTATATGAACTAATATTCTTGACGCCTTGGACACTTCTTAAATTATTTTCCAAAGGTCTCGCTATTAATCTTGATCCATCTTCTGGAGATGCACCCTCAAGGAATACTGACACGCTTATAAAGGGAAGCTGAATATTTGGGCTAGAAGAAACTTGTATTTCTTGTCTGGCATATGATCCAGCCAGTAATACTAAAACAGCAATAACTATAATCGTTTTAGCTTTACTAAGAGCAAAATCAATTATTTTTGTCATACTAGATTGAATCCAAACCAGCTAAGATTTTTTGACCATCTTCAACGAATCCATGACCTTTTACAATAAGATCTACTGTTTCAGGGATGCCAGATATCCATAGGCCATCCTCAAGATCTTCAACAATAAATATTGGAATAAATTTAACAATATTTTCTGAATTTAATATTTTTACACCTATATTTCCTGAATCATCCAAATCAAGAATAGAGGGTGATATTTTGTGCGAAAGAATAGGATCTGTTTTAATTGTTATCGTTGATGTTATGCCATCCTTGATTAGCCCTTTTGAATTATTAATTTCGCTTTCGACTCTAAAAGTTTTTGTTTGAGGAGAAGCACTTTTTGAAACAAAAGATAGTTTTCCATTAATTGATTCACCTGTGATTAATTCAATTTGAACATCTTGACCAACTTTCACATCAGAGATTCTTATTTCAGGAATTTCTGCGATAAATTTAATTGGATCTAAATCAATAATTGTTGCACAAACTTGACCTCTATCGAGGAAGTTACCTGGCTTTACAATAGATTCAATAAAACCACCAAAAGGAGACTTAACTTCGGTTCTGTTCAGTTCAACAATGCCTAGCCTGCATAAAAGGGCATCTTTTGCTACAAAATTTCCTTCTCTTGCACCAATTTCCACTACTTCACCAGTAGTTTTAGCTCTTACCTCAACTCTTCTTTCAGAGCTACTTGTAGCTTTTAGTTTAATAGTAGGACTATAAAATTGAGGAATACTTTCTTTTACCTCTATTGACGTAGAAGGGTTTTGATCACCAATCTCAACTTCTTTCTCTTCAACAAATATACCTGATAACATCCAAAAGATAATCGGAACTATAATGTAGAGGGAGATTCTTACGTTTTGATTCATATATTTATAGCCATATTATGTAAAGTATACTTGACATATATAAGATTATACTTTGTGTGAATTAAATTTTGTGCTTCTTTCTTAATTTTTCAAGTGTTTTAAGATCAAATCTATCAAAGTTCTCATCAAAGTTATCGTCTGGTTCTTTAAAATCCAATAGCTTTGCTTCTTCACAACATTTAATAAAATCAGATAATGTTGGAAGGAAATCATTCTTTGAGACAACTTTTAGTATGGAATCTTTAATGTGATGATTATCAAATCTTTTAAGGCTCATAGCCCAAAGCTTTTTTCCTTCTTTAAGCCTTTCATCATCTCCAAAGACTTTATAGAATTGATAGTGATAAGACATCTCAAGTTTTAGGAATAAATCATCAATAAGATTTATGAAATCTTGATCAAGCTTTTTTTTACTCGATTTCTTCTGCCCAAGACTGGTCACTTTTTCTTTCTTTGAATGTTTTGGTGAATTTTCCTGGCTCATTTTTACTATTATAACTCCCAATCTCTTTTCTTTTTACAAAATCAACAAATTTAACGTTCCATGTTTTTAATGCAGCTCCATTATCCTTCCAAAAAAGAATAAATTCACTCAGGTAGCTTAGAGCAGTATCTTTTTTAATTTCTGATAGCTCAAGGATATCAAGAGCAGAGCTACTAGGTATCCAATCGTCAGCCATAGTAAAAGGCATACCTTTATTTTTTGAATTGAATTGCACCCATTCTTTTCTTATGTAGTTTATAAAAACAGAGTTCCAATTATCTTTTTGNACCCTCTTTTCTNTCCAATAAATCCTGAATTCTTTAAGCTTTAAAGAAGCAAAATCTAAGTCAATTCCTCCAAGCTCAAGAACCTCAATAGCTTCTCTTGAAGGCTTCCAGTCAGAATCTAATATGTTTGATTTATCTGATCTAGATTTTTGAGGTAACTTAAGCTGAGCCTTAAGATTTTTATCAGACTTAATTTTAATTAATCCAAGGCCAGCAATCTTTTCAATGCTGCTAACTATTTTTTGCTCTTCCATAAAAGAGAATTTTTCTAAGATAATTTCTGCTAAATCTTCTAAAGAATTTGATGAAATTTTATTATCTTCAATGATNTTTAANGATAACTGCAGCTTCTACACCAATAGTATCTGCAACATCTTTTGAAAAAGAAAGATTATCTGACTCCACCTAGCTCTTTGATCTCCTTGCTTGAACAGCTGAGGAGAGCTCTGAAAGACATTGTTTTGTATCTTCGAAGTGAATGCATGCATCTGTAACACTTTGTCCATATTCCAAATCCTCACCAATCTTCTGATTACCTTCTCGTAAGTGACTTTCTATCATTACTCCTCTAATTTCATTCATNCCATCAGATATTTGCTTAGATACAACTCCAATATTCTCAAGCTGTCTTTTAAAGACTTTTTGACTATTGCCATGGCTCACATCAATCATGATTGAGTCATTTGCTTCCGCTTCATTAAGCGCANCAATGGTTTCTCTAACNTCATCTGGNTAAAGGTTTGGTTTAGTTCCACCTCTGAGAATAATATGNGTATCAGAGTTCCCGGATGTCTTATAAATAGAAACCATTCCATCCTTAGTATTTGAAAAAAATACATGTGAATGATTGGAAGCTTTTATTCCATAAATAGCCGGATTTAAATCGCCCGTTGTTCCGTTTTTAAAGCCAATTGGACATGAAAGTCCTGATGCCAACTCTCGATGAATCTGACTTTCAGCAGTTCTTGCTCCAATGGCACCCCATGAAATAAGATCAGCGACAAACTGAGGAGAAATCGGATCAAGAAACTCTGTGCCAACAGGAAGTCCAAGCTGAGAAATCTTATGAAGTATAGATCTTGCAAGAAAAAGCCCTTTATTTGCATCAAAAGTATTATCCATATCTGGGTCATTAATAAGACCTTTCCAGCCTATGCTTGTTCTTGGTTTCTCAAAATAGACTCTCATAATCAAAAGAATATCTTCTTCATATTTTTTCTTTTCATCAATTAAAAGTTTTGCATATTCTTCAGCAGAATCCGGATCATGTATTGAGCAGGGACCAACTACAGCTATTAATCTNTCGTCTTTACCATGCAGTATTTGACTTACCTCATTTCTAGTNCCATATACTAGTTTAGATATCTCATCAGTTAGAGGATATTTTGAGATCACATCATTAGGAGTAACTAAATCTACTTTGTCAATTATTCGGGTATTGTCAGTTGAGTAATTCATCTTTTAATCACTTATTAAATTAGGTTTACAAATATAACTATGATGCAAATCAATTGAAAGCTATATATTAAATATTTAGATTTATTTTTTATTAGCCCAATCATGCTTAAAAAACCGTTTTTTTGTATAAACACAATATGTTGTATTTAAGACTTTCCACAATTACACTATGTAGTGTTTATGAGCACTTTCCAACCTAAACAAAGCGAATTAGGCATTGTTAATGGCGTTCCATTGCCAGAAATGCCAGAAGACCTTTTTATTCCTCCGCAAGCTCTTGAGATTTGTCTAGAAACTTTTACTGGCCCAATGGACTTGCTGCTTTACCTCATAAAAAAACAAAATATAAATATCCTAGATCTGGAAGTATCTAAAATTACCGATCAATACATAGATTATATTAATCTTATGGATTCATTAAACTTTGAGCTAGCTGCAGAATACTTGGTAATGGCTGCTACATTGGCTGAAATTAAATCTAGAATGCTTCTGCCAAAAGTTGAAGAGGAAGATGACGAAACTGATCCAAGGCTGGATTTAATAAGAAGGCTTCAGGAATACCAAGTTTTTAAGACTGTTTCAGAAGAGCTTGCAAATATGGATAGAGTAAATAGAGANTTTTACCTAGCAAGNGTNGGTATGCCTAAAGTTGAAAAAAAGACAAATGTAATTGACTTTAATGCTGCAAGGCTCAAGTCAAGTATGGTTGAGGTTTTATCAAGACCTAAACTAGATAAAAGCCATCAGATAGCTTTCGAAGAGCTCTCAACGCAGGATAGAATTAAGCTTATATTATCAATTCTTTCAAAAAAGAATCTAATTGGTTTTTATAAGACCCTTCAAAAATCAGAAGGCAAAATTGGAGTAGTAGTTTCATTCTTAGCTTCGCTTGAGCTTGCTAAAGATGGATGTGTAGACTTAATCCAAAATAACAATGAAGAAATTTATATCAAATCAAAAGTACTTAATGCAGTAAATGAATAAGAATATCGAAAATTTTATTGAATCTTTACTATTTGCATCAGGAAGGCCATTGCGACTATCTGAAATTAGGTCAATTCTTGAAAATGAAGGAATTAAAGCTGATTTGGCCGAAATAAAAGTTGGATTAAATAATCTTGAAGAGAGATATGCAGAATCTTCTTTAGAGTTATCCGAAGTAGCTTCTGGTTTTAGATTGCAGATTAAAAAAGATTTCACTCATCTTTTATCTTCATTGTGGACAGAGAACAACAGATTATCTAAATCTTTGATGGAAACTATTTCCATAATAGCCTACAAGCAGCCTGTAACTAGGGGAGAAATTGAGGAAATTAGGGGAGTCCAGGTTAGTACTAATATTATAAGAAATTTGCTTGAAAGAGATTGGGTAAAGATTTCAGGATACAAAGAAACACCCGGAAGACCAGCATTGTTGGTAACTACAAAAACCTTTTTGAATGATCTCAATATTAAGAAAATCTCAGACTTGCCTGCGTTACCTGAAAAAGAAGAAATTTCTTCAAAAGAAATCACCGAAACAGCGGAGATTAATCTAGAGGCAAGTTAATCACTAATGAAAAAAACTCGGTTGCAAAAAATACTTGCAAGAGCAGGCTATGGCTCAAGAAGAGGATGTGAAGAGATAATTAGCTCAGGTAAAGTTACTGTAAATGGAGAAATAGCAAAACTTGGTTGCGTGGTTAACTCTGATGATGAAATTAAAATAGGTAGCAAAAAAGTTGAATTTATAGATGTTCAAACCAGACTATTTGTTCTAAATAAACCAACGGGAGTTATTTGTTCCAAAAAGACTGAAGGCAATTTGAAATCTATATATGATTTAATTCCTAAGATTGATAATGAAAAAAACTTAATGATTGTTGGCAGGTTGGATGCAAATTCGTCAGGCTTAATTTTTTTTACTAATGATGGAAAGCTTTCTGAATTTATAGCTCATCCAAGTAATTTATTCGATAGAGAGTATCTCGTGAGAGCACGAGGCCATTTTGATGAAGAGATTAAAGAGAATATGTTAAGAGGAATAAAGATAGATAATCAGTTGCTAAGATTAAGCGACATTGTTGATGGTGATAAAACAAATTCAAATAGATGGTACACAGTTTGCCTGCTTACAGGTCGTAACAGAGAAATACGAAAAATTTTTGAGTCTCAAGGACTTCAAGTAAGCAGACTTAAGAGAGTAAGGTTTGGACCAATATTTCTTCCAAAAGGATTAAAGGAAGGAGACTGGCAGGAATTAAAATCTAAAGATTTAGAAAAAATGTATACCTATGGAAAGTGAACAGGCTTACAAAGGTCTTCTTATTCTTACTAAGAAATACAAATTTAATGAGCTTCATAGACACATAAAAAATATTGGCCCACTCAAAATCAAGCTTTCAAAACTCAAATTTGATCATCATTTATGCAAGATAATTGTAGGACAACAAATCTCTACAAAGGCCGCAGATGCGATCTGGGTAAGAGTAGAAAAAATCTTAAAGGGAAAGCTACCTAAGAAACCAACTAATAATCTTCAAAAAAAATTAAAGGATGCTGGCCTTTCTGCAAGAAAAGTAGATTATATGATTGGAATTATCTATAACGATGAAATTAGAGGCTCTAACAGAAGAAAATTAAAGACTAAATCAACCGAGGAGTTTTCAAAGCTTCTCCTGTCTATTAAGGGAATTGGTAAGTGGACCGTGGATATGTCGAGAATCTTTTATTTAGGAGATTCTGATGTGATGCCCTTAACGGATCTAGGAATTATATATGCTCACAAGATTGCATTTCCAAAGAAAAAAATAGAGGAAAAATTTTATAAACAATTCAGTCCATATAATTCCTATCTAAGCTTATTTATGTGGCGTCTTTTGGAAGATGAAAATCTGAGTATTTAAAATGNACATTCTTTGAAAGCGAACTTTCATCNGAAAAAAACCATTCAAAACAATGAATTAAATCTTTNGGAGTNTTTATAGAATCCTGATCTTCAGAAGGNCTTGCTGCAAAACGCATTTTTGTTTTTGTTGCTCCAGGATCAAAACTAAAAACTTTCATATTTTTATTCACCTCAGTCTCTTCGCTTAGGATTTCAGCCAAACCCCTTTGTGCAAATTTTGATACTGAGTATGCGCCCCAGAATGCTTTTCCAATATTTGAAACACCTGAAGAAACAAAAATAATCCTTGCTTCATTAGAATAAGATACCAACTCTAACAAATGCTTTGTGATTAAAAATGAAGAGGTCAGATTAACTTGCAAAACATCATCCCAAGTTTTTGATTGGTAATCTTCAATCCTTGTAAGATTTCCTAAAATAGCTGCGTTATGAATTAAGCCATCAATATTCTCATAGTATTTCTTTATCTCATCTGAGATCTGAATTGCACCTTTCTCATCTAACTNTCTTAGATCAGATCTTATAATTAGGTTTTTACCACTATGTGCTGAAATCTCATCATAGAGNTCNTCAAGCNTATCTTCATCTTTNCCAAGCATAATAATATTGGCACCTTTTGATGAAAATGATTTCACGAGCTCAAGACCAATACCNCTTGTTGCTCCGGTAATCATAATATTCTTTCCTTGAACAACTTCAGACATTTCTTTTAATAAAATCTAAGATTTGTAATGGTGATTCAAAGTTCTCTGCACCATCAATAATTAATCCTTTTTTAAATCCATAGCCAAAAGTGCATACACCTGAAATTGTTCCTGCGGCTAAAGAAGCATTTAAATCATTTTCATGGTCTCCAATATAAATACATTTCGAATTTGGGACCCCAAGAATATTGCATGCATGATTAATTCCTTCTGGATTAGGCTTTGATTTAAAGCCATCATCACAACAGATAACTACTTTAGATTGTCTAAGTAGGCTTGATTTCTT
>FUFK010018423.1_pt1 | contig 10369 bp, 11 predicted proteins | sample 1021851 | NCBI WGS metagenome assembly FUFK01 (sample SAMEA51879418, study PRJEB19060) | metagenome
ATGGGCGCCGGCATCGCCGCGGTGATTTCGGTGTTCGAGGTGGGCGGCCGCTTCGAGAGCTTCCCGTGGACCATTTCCATCGCCATCGGCATCGCCTTCTATCTGATCTTCTCCAAGCACTTCGCGGTGCTGAAAACCCGCAACGCCTTCTGGTCCACCCTGGGCAAGCTGGGCATTTTCCCGATCATCGCCCTGGCCATCGTGCTGGCGCCGCTGTTCAGCGAAGCGCCCTGGCCGACCATCGAATGGGGCTTCACCACGCCGGACTTCGCCACCCTCTGGAATGAGTACACCGTGTTCGGCCTGGGCCTGCCGTCGCCGGAAATGTTCCTGCAGGCGATCCCCACCATGCTGGCGGCCTACATCGTGCTGTTCGGCGACGTGCTGCAGGGCAAGGCGCTGCTCAAGGAAGCGGACGCCAGCCGCCAGGACGAGAACGTGGACTACAACCCGGACCGCGCCCACATGATCTTCGGCGGCCGCAACGCCACCATGAGCATCATCGGCCCCGACGTGGCCATGTGCGGCCCGCTGTGGGCGGCCATGCACGTGGTGATCGTGGAACGCTTCAAGGAGGGCCGCAAGGCGATGGACTCGATCTTCGGCGGCGCCGGCTCGTTTCGCTGGGGCACCAACACCGGCCTGCTGCTGATGCCCATCGTCAGCCTGGTGGAACCGATCCTGGGCGTGGCCCTGGCGCTGACGCTGCTGATCCAGGGCTACGTGAGCGTGCGCATCGGCATTCTCGAAGCGCGCAGCCAGCGCGACCTGGGCATCGCAGGGGTGGTCGCCGCGGTGCTCGCCACCAAGGGCGCCACCTGGGCGTTCGCCGTGGGCGTGGCGCTGTGCATCCTGATTTACGGTCGCCGCTTCTTCAGCGGCGAGAACGACCAGACCTTCACCAAGGACAACGACGAGGAAACCCAATGAAAACCCGTGCCGCAGTACTGCGTGAGATGGGCGCCCAGCGCCCGTTCAAGGACTCCCAGCCGCTGAAAATCGAAGAGGTGGAACTGGACGCCCCGGGCCACGGCGAGATTCTGGTGCGGGTGCGCGCCGCCGGCCTGTGCCACTCCGACCTGTCGGTGATCGACGGCAACCGGCCCCGGCCGCTGCCCATGGCGTTGGGCCACGAAGCCGCCGGCGAGGTGGTGGAAGTGGGCGCCGGCGTCGCCGATCTGGAAGTGGGCGACCATGTGGTGTTCTCGTTCGTGCCCAGCTGCGGCACCTGCGACTACTGCCTGGGCGGCCGCGCGGCGCTGTGCGCCCCCGGCGCCAAGGCCAACAATGAGGGCGTGCTGCTGGGCGGCGACCGCCGCCTGCACCAGGGCGACGCCACCATCAACCACCACCTGGGGGTGTCCGGCTTCGCCGAGCACGCGGTGACCTCGCGCCGTTCCGCGGTGAAGATTCCCAAGGACCTGCCGTTCGAGATCGCCGCCGTGTTCGGCTGCGCGGTGCTCACCGGCATGGGCGCGGTGGTGCACACCGCCGGGCTGCGCGCCGGCCAGTCGGTGCTGGTGGTGGGCCTGGGCGGCGTGGGCCTGTCCGCGGTGCTGGGCGCGGTGGCCGCCGGCGCCCGCCAGGTGATCGCCGCCGACATCGCCGAGGACAAGCTGGAGCTGGCCAAGGCCATGGGCGCCACCCATGTGGTCAATTCCAAGGACGCGGACGCGGTGCAGCAGGTCAAGGACATCAGCGGTGGCGGTGTGGACATCGCCGCCGAGTTCGCCGGCGTCGGCCCGGCATTGGAATTCGCCTTCGCCGCCACCGGCAAGGGCGGCAGCACGGTCACCGCCGGCCTGCCCCACCCGGACACCCGCCTGGCGGTGAGCCCGGTGCAGATGGTGGCCGAGGAACGGCGCTTCCTGGGTTCCTACCTGGGCGGCCATGTGCCGGCGCTGGATATCCCCGAGTACATCGCGCTCTATCAGGCCGGCCGCCTGCCGGTGGATAAGCTGCTCACCCACCGCATGAAGCTGGAAGACATCAACGAAGGCTTCGACCGGCTGGCCGACGGCGACGCCATCCGCCAGGTGATTCTGTTCGATTGATGGCGACCCCGAGGCTGCGGCAGGTGTGCCTGGTGGCGCCGGCGCTGGCGGCGCCGGAGCGGGCGCTGGCCGCCGTGCTCGGCGCGGCGCCCTGCCACCGGGACCCGCATTTGGCCCGCTACGGTCTGGAAAACGTGATCTTCCGGCTCGGCGACCGCTTCATCGAAATCGTCGCGCCGATCGAGGACGGCACCGCCGCCGGCCGCTTTCTGGAACGCAGCGGCGGCCGGGGCGGCTATATGGCGATCTTCGATTGCGAGGATCCGGAGCGCCGCGCCCGGGACGCTGAAGCGCTGGGCGTGCCGGTGGTGAACCGCATGCGGGTGGACGCCTACCTGGGCGTGCAGATGCACCCCAAAGCCTGTCGGGCGGCGATGATCGAGTTCAACCGCACCGAAGGCGGGGCGGCCCTGGACGGGCCTTACTGGCCGGCCGGGCCGGACTGGCGGGCGGCGCCGCAAGCGGAGCCGCCCTGCCGTCTGGACGCCGTCATCCTGGACAGCCCCACGCCCGGCGATCTGGCCGCCCACTGGGGAAGCCTGCTCGGTATAACGGTGGCGGACGATCACCGCGCCGATGCCGGCGGCGTGGCGCTGCGGTTCCAGCCCGGTCGGAAGGAGTGCCTGAGTGCGCTGTCACTGCGTAGCGCCGACCCGGACCTTCTGCTGGCACGGGCCGACGCCCAGGAGCTGGCGGTGGATCGGGGCGGCTTTGAACTGGCCGGCGTGCGCTGGCGGCTCGCGCAAGGGTAACGCCCGCGACTAGCCCAGCTTCTTGAGCATGGCGCCCATCATTTCGTGGATCTTGTTGACCGCTTTCAGCGGCCGCACCATCACTTTGAAGTCGTCGATGCGGCCGTCTTCGTCGCAGTGAATCATGTCGATGCCGTTGAGCTGGATGCCGTCCAGCACGGTGGTGAATTCCAGCACCGCGTTCTGGCCGTCGAGGATTTCCCGCTCGTAGCGGAAGTGCTCATTGTTGAGCGTGTGCAGGGCGGCGGTGAGATAGAGTTTGGTGATCGCCTTGCCTTCCTGCGGGGTGTGCACCACCGGCGAGTGGAACACCACGTTGTCGGCGAGGATATCGTTGAGCGCCTCGGCGTCCTTGGCGTCCACCAGCCGGTGCCAGCGTTCGATGGTCTGCTCGATCATGTCGGGCCCTGAATGTTGTTGTTGGAAGGCCCAACATAGCCCGGCGGGGAAGCCGGGCGCCATGGTGGTTTGCGTCGAGAATCAGGCGGCGCCGATACTCTCGGCTTTCACTTCGAAGTAGTCGTACAGGCTGTCCAGGGCGGCGCGCAGGGTGGCGCCCTGCAGGCTGAGGCGGGCCATCAGTTCTTCCAGGGCGTCCTCGGCGTTGATGTTGTCGATGTTCTCCTGGATCAGGTCCAGCGGCTTGAGCCGCTTGATGGCCAGGTCCTGCTGCAGGTCGAATTCCATTTCATCGTTCCAGCACAGGTTCACCTTCACCGCCGCCAGCTGTTCCAGGTGGGCGAGGATTTCCTCGCGGCTCAGGTCCAGGGCGGTGATGCGCACGCTGGCGCCGTCGCCGTCCTTGAACTCGCAGCGGTCGCCGATGGTGAACCCCTCCGGCAGCGACGCCGGGTCGCGCAGCCATTCGCCGAAGGCGGCGGTGGTGGCGCTGGCCGCGGTGGGCCGGGTCACCGGCAGGGAGTCCACCGCCTTGCGCAGGGCGGCGACGATCTGCTCGGCGCGGCTGTCCGAGGCGCTGTCCACCAGGATGCGGCGGCGCTCCAGATCGATCAGCACGCCGGTGCGGCGCGAGCGGGTGAAGGCGCGCGGCAGCAGCTCGAAGGTGATCTGGTCCTTCAGCTCGGCGCGCTCACGGCGGCCCACCGGGCGGCCTTCCTGCTCGCGGATCTGCTCCACTTTTTCATCCAGCTCCTCCTTGATCACCGGACCGGGCAGCAGGCGGGCGATCTCCTGGTGCACGCAGTAGAGGAAGCCGTCCGCCACCACCACCATGCGGTCCTCGCCCTTGAGGGGCGGCACGAAGCCTTCGCTGCTCAGGCTCTGGCGGCCGCAGGGCGGGCAGCGGTGCTGCTCGAGGCGCTCCTCCAGTTCCGCCGCCGACCAGGGAAAGGGCTCCGCGCCCAGAAAAACGGTGAGGTTCTTGATCCACATAGGAAGAGGTCCAGAAACAGGCTGTTCAAAAAGGCCGGGGTGGCCGGAAGAAGCGGCACAGACTAGCGGACGCACCCCTGCGTCTCAAGCATTCAACGGCCGGAGGTTTTGCGTTCTTTTTCTTTCCAGGACGGGTGGCGGCTTTTATTGCGGCGGGCAAGCGCCTAGGTTGGAGGAACCGCTTTGGCGGGCACGGCGTGTTGCCGTGATCAAGGACCGTTTATCAAAGGAGTTGATATGCAACTGCACCGAACCCCCCTGCTGGCCGGCGCGATGGCCATGCTGCTGCTGGCATTCGCCACCGCATCCCACGCCCGTGACGAAGCCATGACCGCGGAAGAGTTTATCGACGACGCTTCCGCGCTGAACACCGGCGAACTCAATGCCGCCGATATCGCGCTCGACAAGGAAGACGCCTCCCAGGAGGTACGGGATTTCGCCCAGACACTGCGCAACGACCATCGCCAAGTGCAGGAGAAGCTCAAGGAACTGGCGCAGCAGCGTAAGGACGCCGACCTGTCCATGCTGTCCGATGCGGAAAGCATGGCGGCCGCCGCCAAGCTGATGGTCATGGGCGGTGACGCCTTTGATGCCGACTTCGCCGAAGCGCAGGTCAACGCGCATCGCAAGTTCATCAGCTTTATGGAAGAGGCCGAGAAGCGGCTGGAAGACGAAGAGCTGAAGCGCTTCGCCTCCGAGCAGCTCCCCACCCTGCGCAAGCACCTCAAGACCGCTGAACAGCTCCAGGAAGCTCACCCCCAGCAGTAAACACACCGCCGCCCGGGCCTGTCCGGGCGGCCCATCGCCCCCTTCCGCGCCGACGCCCCCTCGCCCATCGACCCGATCTTCACGGGACGGCGACTCCCGGTCCCTGAATGTGACCCTCCCTGCCCAACAAATTTATTTGACATGGCACGGGGATATCGCAAACCTCGGTAGCCGAAAACAACAACCGCCAAGCCTCGGGAGAGAAAACATGCTAGGCCAAATGATGAACCAGCCGCTGTTGATCAGCGCNCAGATCGCCCACGCCGCCCGCTACCACGCCGANGGNGANATNGTCTCCGTGGAGACCACCGGCGGCCTCCANCGCACCAACTGGGGCGAAGTGGAACGGCGGTCCCGCCAGCTGGGTTCGGCGCTGCTNGGCCTGGGNCTGAAACAGAGNGACCGGGTCGCCACCCTGGCCTGGAACAACTACCGCCACCTGGAAGCCTATTTCGGCGTGTCCGGTGCCGGCCTGGTGTGTCACACCATCAATCCGCGTCTGTTTCCGGAACAGCTGGTGTACATCTTCAACCACGCCCAGGACCGCGTCCTGTTCATCGACAAGACCTTCCTGCCGCTGATCGCGGCGATCAAGGACAANCTGGAGCACCTGGAGCACGTGGTGCTGCTGAGCGGCGAAGACGCGGAAGCCGCCGAGAAAGTGCCCGGCATCAAGTTCTACGACGANCTGGTGGACTCCGGCAACGCCGACTTCCAGTGGCCGGAGTTCGATGAGAATACCGCCTCCAGCCTGTGCTACACCTCCGGCACCACCGGCAACCCGAAAGGCGCCCTGTACTCGCACCGCTCCACGGTGCTGCACTCCATGGCCGTGGCGCTGCCGGACAGCCTGAACCTGTCCGCCCGGGACTGCCTGCTGCCCGTGGTACCGATGTTCCATGTGAACGCCTGGGGCATCCCCTACGCCGCCGCCATGGTGGGCAGCAAGATGGTGCTGCCCGGCCCGGGNCTGGACGGCGACAGCCTGAAGAACCTGATCAACAGCGAGAACGTGACCTGCGCCGCCGGCGTNCCGACCCTGTGGCAGGGTCTGATCGGCGCCCTCAAGAAAGCCAACGAGAAGGTGCCCAGCCTGACCCGNACCGTGATCGGCGGCTCCGCCTGCCCGCCNTCCATGATCGCCACCTTCCGTGACGACTACGGCGTGGACACGCTGCACGCCTGGGGCATGACCGAAATGAGCCCGGTGGGCTCGGTGAGCACCCTGCTGCACAAGCACACCNAGCTGTCCGAGGACGAGCAGGCCGCGATCCGCGCCAAGCAGGGCCGCCCGCCGTTCGGCGTGGATCTGCGCATCGCCGACGCCGACGGCAACGAGCTGCCCATGGACGGCGAGACCCAGGGCGACCTGTACGCCAAGGGCCACTGGGTGATCAGCGCCTACTTCAACGTGGACGCCGAGCCGCCGCACGTGGACGGCTGGTTCCCCACCGGCGACATCGCCACCCTGGATGAGAACGGNATCGTCACCATCAAGGACCGCTCCAAGGACGTGATCAAGTCCGGCGGTGAGTGGATCAGCTCCGTGGAGCTGGAGAACATCGCCGTGGGCATGCCGGAACTGGCCGACGCCGCGGTGATCGCCGCCACCCACAAGAAGTGGGACGANCGCCCGCTGCTGATCGCCGTGAAAGCGGAAGGTCAGGACCCGTCCGAAAAGGACATCCTGGCCGGCTACGAGGGCAAGATCGCCTCCTGGCAGCTGCCCGACGCGGTGGTGTTCGTGGACGAACTGCCGCGCAACGCCACCGGCAAGGTGCTCAAGAACAAGCTCCGCGATCAGTACGGCGACTACCTGATCAAAGAGTAACAGTCCGCGTTGAACCGCCGCGCCCCCTCAGGGCGCGGCGTCTTCCATTATCTTCAAGGTCATGGGATCGAACGGCACCGACGAGTGTTCGTGGACGATCTTCCACTGGCCGTTGAGCCGCTGGTAGGCGCTCGACATGCGNATCCAGCCGACCTGCTCCTCGCCTTTGTCGTTTTCCCCGCCGCAGCGCACCGGGAAATAACTCACCGCCAGATCGCCGTCCACCCGCACCCGGGGTTCATGGACNTCNAACACCATGCCGTTGTTGCAGTAGGCCATGCATTCCCGCCAGTGGGCGCCGTAGGCCTCCAGCCCCTGAAAACGCAGCCTGCCGATGGCGTCGTAGGCCTCCACGTCCTCGGCGTAGCAGGCCAGGATCCCGTCCAGGTCGCCGGCGGACACCGCCCTGGCCCACTGCGCGATCAACGTCTGGATAGCCTGTTCATCCTCGTGTGTTGTGCTCATTGNGACCTCTCCGTTTGCAACTCCCGGACCGGGCGGACTTCAATGCTGCCGACCCGGGCCGGNGGGATGTTCTCGGCGATGCGGATCGCCTCGTTCAAATCGCGGGCGTCNACCAGGTAGAAGCCGGTGAGCTGCTCCTTGGTCTCCGCGAAGGGACCGTCGGTGACCGACGTCTTGCCGTCGCGCACCCGCACCGTGACCGCGCTGCTGACCGGCTCCAGGGGTTCGGCGCCGAGCATGTGGCCGCTTTCCGCCAGCGAGTCCGCGTAGGCCTGGCACTCGTCGTCCCCGGGACTGTCCGGCAGGCTGTGCAGCGAGGCNTCCTCGGCGTACACCAGACACAGGTATTTCATCGGTACTCTCCTTGGCCCTGTNGGCCTTATTGNTGGGTGGATTATCCCTGGTCGTTCAGCGGNCGGCGGATTCGACATCCAGCGCCGCCAGCCGCTTTTCCAGGAAGGCGCGCTGGGCGCCCTGCTGACACAGCGCCAGGGCCGCGCGGTAGGCGGCGCGGGCCTCTTCGACGCGGCCGGCACGGCGGCAAAGGTCCGCCCGCGCGGCCTGGGCCAGGTAGTAGCCGTCCAGGCCGCCGTCGGCGAGCAGCCCGTCGAGCAGCGCCAGCCCGGTCTCGGGACCGTCACGCATGGCCACCGCCACCGCCCGGTTGAGCGCAACCACCGGCGACGGCGCGGCGCGCAGCAGCACGTCGTAGAGCCCCACGATCTGCTCCCAGTCGGTATCCTCCGGGCGGGCCGCCTCGGCGTGCACGGCGGCGATCGCCGCCTGCAGGCTGTAGGGCCCGAAGCGTCGGGAACGCAGCGCCTGCTCCACCAGTGTCTCGCCCTCGGCGATCAAGGCCCGGTCCCACAGCGTCCGGTCCTGGTCGTCCAGCAGCACCGGGTCGCCGGCGGCGTCGGTGCGCGCCGCCCGGCGCGCCTCGGTGAGCAGCATCAGCGCCAGCAGGCCGGCCACTTCCGGCTCCGGCAGCAGGGACAGCAGCAGACGCCCCAGGCGCAGGGCTTCGCTGGAGAGATCGGCGCGGGTCGGGGCGTCACCGGAGGACGGAAAGTAGCCTTCGTTGAAGACCAGGTAGATCACCTGAAGCACGCTGTCGAGCCGCTCCGCCAGTTCGCTTTTCTCGGGTACCCGGTAGGGAATGCCGGCGTCACGGATCTTGGCCTTGGCGCGCACGATGCGCTGGGCCACGGTGGGCGTGGGCGTCAGGAAGGCGCTGGCGATCTCCTCGGTGGTGAGATCGCAGACTTCGCGCAGTGTCAGCGCCACCCGCGCCTGCTCGGACAGTGCCGGGTGGCAGCAGGTGAAGATCAAACGCAACCGGTCGTCCTCGACGCTAAGGTCCAGGTCCGGCATTTCGGTGGCCTGCTCGAAGCGCAGCGCCAGCTCTTCCAGGGAGGCATCGAAGCGGGCGCGGCGGCGCAGCCGGTCGATCGCCTTAAACCGCCCGGCACTGATCAGCCAGGCGCGCGGATTGTCGGGCAGCCCGTCCACGGGCCATTGGGTGACCGCCGCCGCGAACGCGTCCTGCAACGCCTCCTCGGCCAGGTCGAAATCGCCCAGCAGGCGGATCAGCGTGGCCAGCACGCGGCGCGATTCCTCCCGGTACAGGGCTTCGATGTGACGGCTAATCGACAAACGCTTCCCTCCCTTGAGCGTCCCCCTGGCGACCCCAGGGCGCCGGCTCGCTGAGCGGGCGCACCTCCACGCAGCCCAACCGCACCAGCGGCAGGCCGGCGGCCAGCCGCAGCGCCTGGTCCAGGTCGCGGGCGCGCAGCAGCACCACCAGCCCCAGTTGCTGGTCCCCGGGAACGGCGGCGCCGTCGCGCAACCGCAGGCCACCGTCGCGTTGGCGCAGGGTGGTCGCCAGCCGCGCGGACGGCAACCACTGGCCCCACTGATAGTGCTGCTCGGTGATCAGGGCTTGCCGGTAGTCGCAGGTCTTCGCCAGCAGAGTATCCCGCTCGGCGCGCGGCAGTGACGCCAACCGGTTCTCATCCACGTACACCAGGCAAATATAATCCATCTCGATTCTCCGGGAGCAAACGCCATTGGGCATCGATACTCCACAGTCGAACCGGCCGGCGGCGCTTCGACAGCGCCGGGATCAATCCGCCTCGCCCACCTCCCGGCGCAGCTGCTGGAAGAAATCCGGCTGCGCCCAGGCACGAAAATCGCCCCGCAGGTAGGCCAGCGCGTTCTTATAGTAGGCGAGCGCGTTGATCCGATTGGGTTCGCCGCAGTCGCGGGTCTTCACCACCCGGCCCGGCGCGCCCATGACAATCGAGTTGTCGGGAATCTCGGTGCCCTCCTTGAGAAAAGTGTGGCCGGCGATGATGCAGTTATCGCCGATCACGCAGCCGTCCATGATGGTGCTGTTGATGCCCACCAGGCAGTTGTCGCCGATGGTGCACCCGTGCAGCGTCACATGGTGGGTGATCGAGCAGTAATCGCCGATGCGGGTGCCGGTGTGGTTGCCGATGTGCACCATGACGAAATCCTGCAGGTTGGTGTAGCGGCCGATGCGGATATCATAGAGCTCGGCGCGCAACGCGGCGTTGATCCACACCGAGGCGCCTTCCGCCAGCTCGATGTCGCCGTACAGCCAGGCGGACTCGTGAATATAGGCGGCCTGGTCGGTGCGCGCCTGGGGGTCGATGTAGCCCACTTCTCTCTCCCGGTTTTTATTGTTCCGGGAGTATCGCAAAGCGCCGTTGCTGTCGGAAGGTTTCCGCAGACCGTTGCGGCTCCGTAGCCCGGTTCGGTCTCGGTGCCAGTGTCCAGGACCCGCCGTGAATCCATCCCTGGAGGCTTGTGTTCGGCTCCCTGCCTCACACAGTCCTGGACACTGGCACCGAGACCGAACCTCCTTTGGGAGTGAACCGCCAAACCGCGCTACGCAGCCGGGTTTGTGAGAGCTTGCCTCGCTCCCACAAAGAATGCTGCTTAGAGGATCCGGGCGGTGTTATGACCCGTGGCGGTGACGCTACCCGGTGAGCGGGTCTGTGTTCTGCCCTTCCGGGACCCTGGAGAACAGGACGTTCGACAGGGAGCCCCCAGGGACGGGTTCACGGCGTTCCCGGAAGGGCAGA
>FUFK010017429.1_pt1 | contig 10368 bp, 9 predicted proteins | sample 1021851 | NCBI WGS metagenome assembly FUFK01 (sample SAMEA51879418, study PRJEB19060) | metagenome
AACCATTGGACAGGAATTGCTAAAAGAGCAAGAATTGTTTACTACGCTCCAGATAGAGTATCAGGTGCAGAGTTGTCAGGTTTAACTTATGAAAGTTTAGCTGATCCGAAATGGAAGGGTAGATTAGTAATTAGAGCATCAGGTAATATTTATAATAAATCACTTGTAGCATCATTAGTTAAAAATAATGGTAAAAAAGCTACAGCTGATTGGGCAAAAGGTGTTGTTGCAAACATGGCTAGAACACCAACTGGAAATGACCGAGCTCAAATTATGGCCGTTGCTGCTGGTGAAGCAGATATTGCTGTTGCTAATACATATTATCTAGCATTAATGTTATCAGGAAACAAAGGAGCAGAGCAACAAGCTGCTGCAAAAAAAGTAAAAGCTTTCTTTCCTAACCAAAATGATAGAGGAACACATATGAATATTAGTTGTGCTGCTTTAGTAAAAGGCGCACCTAATAAANCAAATGCNATTAAACTTGTAGAGTTTTTATTAACTCCAGAAGCTCAAGAGCACTTTACAAATAATACTTTTGAGTTTCCAATGATCGATGGTGTTTCTCCAAGCCCGCTGGTTGTNAACAATATAGGATTAGATTTTAAACAAGATCTAAAAACTAAAGTTTCAAGTTATGGNGCTAAACAAGCTGATGCATTAGAAGTAATGACAGCAGCTGGTTGGAAATAATATGAAAGATAAAAAAGAATTTATTTCTGAAATAGATTATAATAAATCTTCTAAAGGATGCTCACCGTGTCTTTCAGAGTGTAAAAAAATCAATGACAGAATAAATAAAAGAAATTTATCTGATATTAAAGATAAGGAGGTTCCGCACATCCTAAAGGTTTTTGATTTTTAGATAATTTCTTGATTATATGCCCGTGGACGATCTCCTCCATGGGCATATTTGATTTCATGATTATAAGGTGGATTATAATATGAAAAAAATTAATATTTGGTACTTAAGCTCTTTTCTCATCTCTTTTGTAGTTTTAATTCCTATAGCAACTGTTTCTTTCAGTTTTTTTGAGGAGACATCGGAATATTATAAAATTTTAAAAGAAACCTTTTTACTAGAATATATATATAATTCTGCAATTTTATTATTTGGAGTTTTGATTTTAACATTTATATTTGGAACAGGCACAGCTTATCTTGTTTCTTTTTATGATTTTCCAGGAAGTAATTTTTTTAAATGGGCTCTAATATTATCTTTTGCTGTTCCTCCGTATATTTATGCATACTCTATTTTTGCTTTTTTTGATAATTACGGAACTGCTTTTACAATTCTTAAAAATTTATTTGGTGAGGGGGAATACAATAAACATATACCGAAATTTAGTGGAATGTTGGGAGCAATACTGTCATTATCCTTTTCTTTGTTTGCCTATGTATATATTCTGGCAAGAGCATCTTTTTTATATCAATCTCAAAATTTAATAGACTTAAGTAAAAATTTGGGATTTTCTAAAATAAGGGCGTTTTTACAGGTTATTTTACCATCTGCTAGACCTGCAATAGTTGCTGGATTGTCATTGGTGGCAATGGAGACATTAGCAGAATTTGGTGCTGTAGACTTCTTTTCAATAAACACTCTAACAACTGGAATATATAATTCTTGGATAACATTTGATGACCTTGCGTTTGCAAATAGGCTTTCATTCTTTTTATTATTATTTATTTTTGCTTTATTCATTTTAGAAAATTTATCAAGAAAACAAGCAAAATATCATTCAAACTCATCGAGTAGATTTAAACAACGAGAGAAATATAAATTAGATGGAGGAAAAAGTTTTTTAGCATTTATATTTTGCTTTATAATATTTTTTTTAAGTTTCATATTTCCATTTAGCCAAATGCTGTATTGGACAATTATATATTCTGATAATCTTTTTGATTTAAAAGTATTAAGTCTAATTTACAATACTTTATATTTAGTTTTTTTATCAAGTTTAGTGCTTATCACTTTTTCATTTATATCTAATTACGGAATGAGAGTTTCAAAAAGCAAACCATTAAATGTAATGAATACGTTATCAATATCTGGATATGCAATACCTGGTGTAATCTTAGCAATTGCATTTATTACTTTTATTGCATGGTTTGATAATAATTTTGTAAAATTATTTGGATTTGAATCTATCAAAAAGATATTTTTTGGTTCAATACTAGGACTTGTTATAGTTTATTTTATNAGATTTTANTCNTTNGCNTGTAANGGTATAAAGTCAGGGTACGAAAAAATNAATTTTTCTGTTGATGANAGTGCNTATTTANTAGGTTATTCAAAAATTAAAACATTTGTTAATATACATATACCTTATTTAAGNAATTCAGTTTTATTTGTGGCAATTTTAATTTCTCTTGAAATAATTAGAGANCTTCCAATTACATTAATTTTAAGACCATTTAATTTTGAGACATTTGCAACNACTGCGTATATATANGCATCTGAGGATTTATTAGAGGCAGCTGCNGCACCGTCTTTAATTTTAATNTTAATTGCAAGTGTATTTATTTTATCAACATCTAAGTTTATATTGCGAGATTAAATGAAAAATATTTTNGAAATAANAAANGTAAATTTTTCAGTAGATGGAATTGAAAAAGTAAAAAACGTTTCTTTTTCNATCGAAAATGAGGGAGATATAATTTGTCTTTTAGGACCTTCTGGTATAGGTAAAACTACAATTTTAAGAACTATAGCAGGGCTTGAAAAAATTAATAAAGGTGAAATTTTTTTAAAAGGACAGTTAATATCCTCAAAAGATAATCATGTCGAACCAGAGAATAGAAATATATCATTAGCTTTTCAGGATAATTGTTTATTTCCTCACTATACTGTAGAAAAAAATATTAAAATAGCTGTAAATAGAAACAAAAATAAAACAAAAAAGATCATTCCGGATTTTATAATTAAATTGTTAAATTTAAATAATGTTTTAAAAAAATTTCCTCATCAAATAAGTGCTGGTGAAGCGCAACGTGTTTCTTTAGCTAGATCACTAGTATTTGAACCAGACTTATTACTTTTAGATGAGCCACTGTCAAACGTTGATCAAAGCTTTAAGGAAGAAATACAAATACAACTAAAAAAAATCTTAAAAAATTTAAAAATAACGACAATTGTAGTAACCCATGATTCTTATGAAGCTTTTTATTTAGGTAATAAATGCGGAGTTATTTTAGATGAAAAATTAAAACAGTTTGATGACCCTTATAAAGTCTACCATTATCCAAATTCTGTTAGTGTAGTTAACTTTTTAAATAGAGGAATTTTAATACCAGCCAAAGTCACTGGAAAAAACACATTAGAAAATGATGATTTGGGTACGATAGAGGGTAAATTTGTTAAACCTAAAGAAATTGGTTCAAATGTTAAATTATTATTACAACCCGAAGATCTTATTCATGACGATAAAAGTAACTTAAAATTTGATGTGGTAGACAGAAAATTTAGAGGGACAAACTTTATTTATACTCTTAGAACGGAAAAAGGGAATTTAATACCAGTTTTTGTTCACTCTCACCATATTCACCAACATGATATAGATGAAAAATTTGGTATAAAAAAACCAGTTTATATAGATCATTTAGTTTGTTTTTAAATTATTTATCTGTTTTAACGTAAACTGAAACACCTCTTGTATCTATATCCACATCAAATTTTTTATGAAGAGGTGGAAATGCCCTTTGAGAACAATCTAACCTATCACAAGTTCTACAAGATACTCCAATAGGTATTTCAGTTTTTTTATCATTTAAATTTAAATTTTCCGTATATACAAAGTCCTTTGCATATTTTGCCTCACAACCTAATCCAATAGACAGCATACTTTTCTTTCTTCCGTATCTGCCAACACCTTTCTCCACTGTTTTTGCAATACAAACATATTTTTTTCCATTACTCATTTTACTCACAGCTGCTTGAATGACACCAGGTCTAGTAAAGGCTGAATAGACGTTCCATCTAGGACATGCTCCACCGTATCTTGGTATTTCAATACCAGACAAAGAAAATCTTTTCGATATATTTCCAGCTATGTCTACTCTTAACATATGAAAAGGTATACCAGGTAACTTAGGATCCTGCAGACAAGTTACTCTATGTGCTACTTGTTCAAAAGATGTGGCAAATGTATTTTGTAGTAATTCCAAATCGTACTTTAATTTTTTACATTCAGAATGAAATAATTTGTAAGGCATCAATATAGCTGCAGCACAATAATTTAATAATGCTATTTTTGTTAATCTTTTTGCCTCATCTGAGGGAAATTTAAATTCTGATAAATACTCATTAATTTCATTTATAGCTCCTTCCTGTGCTATTTGAGCTGCGGCATGTAATTTTTTTGTCTCTAATGAATTATATTCACTTAAGAGAAGTTCTTTATTATTTTTGTTAAAAATTTTTGAAAATGGTTTTCCTTCTTCTGGAATAATATCTTTAACATTAATTGAATACTCTGTTCTTAAAAAATCACAAAGTGCAACATATCTAGTTCTATTATTTAATTGCACTTTATCGAAAATTTTATTTGCAAACTCCTCAAGTTTTGGAAAATAATTTTTTTTCTCTTGTAAAAAATCGGATATTACTTCTCCTGGAAACGAAGTTTTACGACTGTCTATTATTTTGCCAGACAGTGTTTCAACTTTACTTATAATTTCATGGTCTTTTTGTTTATAATTATCTCCTAGTTTGATTAAAGCTCTAGCTATTTTAGGGTTAGTATTTACTAAATCTTTTACTTCAGGACCGAGAATATCTAAATCTTCAAATAATTGATCATCTAGCAATTCCGAAATATCATTAACTAAATTCAAATCTGATTTATTAGTTAAATCTGATAACTCTATTTTGAGCTCTTCACAAACTTTAAGAAGTAGATCTCCATCGATTTTTCTTTTACCACTTTCTATTAAATTGAGGTAACTAGGTGAAATTCCAAGCTGTTCAGCTAATTTGTTAGCTTGAAGCCCTAATTGCCGTCTGAAAGACTTAATTTTTGGGCCTATTTTTACATCTAATTGACTCATAATTTTCTATTTGTAAACTTTGTAAATTATAATTTACAATAAATTTCTCTATTTTACAAGTATAATTAACTTAATACTGGATTTTGTAAACTTTGTAAATTATAAAGTTTACATGAACAACAAAAACAAAATAAAAAATCAAGTAAATAAGGCTTTTAATTCAGACCACGAGAATCAAGCTCACTCTGACAACTCTGGCATTTATTTAAGAGATGATCATTGCGATTGGGGTTCAAGTGGAATGAATGAGTTTACTAACGAGTATAATAGTAACTAATTTTAAAGTCTTAATTATTAATTATTTTTAAGGAAAAAAATGAGCTCCGAGTCTAAGATATCATACGACCTAAAAAGATTTGCAGGAGTAAAAAGAGATTATACCCCCGAGGATGTTGAAAGATTAAGAGGATCTATAAAAATAGAGTATTCGATGTGCAAACATCAATCTCAAAAATTATGGAGACTATTAAACTCTGAACCTTATGTTAATACATTAGGTTCATTATCTGGAAANCATGCAGTTCAGCATGCAAAAGCNGGNCTTAANGCAATTTACCTAAGTGGATGGCAGGTAGCAGCTGATGCAAATAGTGCAGGGGAAATGTATCCAGATCAATCATTATATCCATATGACAGTGCCCCAAAACTTGTAGAGTCAATGAACAATGCTTTAATGAGAGCAGATCAAATTCAGCACATGGAAATAAGAGATGGTCAAATGAAATCTAAAGACAGAGTTGATTATATGTTACCAATAATTGCTGACGGTGAAGCTGGATTTGGTGGGCCACTGAATGTTTTTGAGTTAGCTAAAAAATTTATAAAAGCTGGAGCTGCTGGAGTTCATTTTGAGGACCAACTAGCAAGTGAGAAAAAATGTGGACATATGGGTGGAAAAGTATTGGTCCCAACAAGCACAATGATAAAAAATTTAAAAGCAGCTAGACTAGCTGCTGATATTGCTGATGTTCCTTTAATAATTTTAGCAAGAACAGATGCAAATGCAGCAAAATTAATTACAAATGATCATGATGAAAATGATAAACCATTTTTAACTGGAAAAAGGTCACCAGAAGGTTTTTATTATGTAAAACATGGAATTGATCAAGCAATATCAAGGGGACTTGCTTACGCACCTTACTCTGACTTAATTTGGTGCGAGACAGCAACTCCAAATTTAGAAGAAGCTAAAAAATTTGCTGATGCAATACATGATAAATTTCCAGGTAAATTGTTAGCTTACAACTGTTCACCATCTTTTAATTGGAAAAAACATCTGTCAGACTCTGAAATTGCAACATTTCAACAAAAAATTAGCGCTATGGGATATAAATTCCAATTCATAACACTTGCAGGGTTTCACACACAAAATATTGCAATTTTTGAATTAGCGGAAAAGTATAAAAAGGAAGGTATGACTGCGTATTCAAGAATACAACAACAAGAATTTGCAAGAGAGAAGGATGGCTACACAAGTGTAAAACACCAGAGAGAAGTAGGAACATCGTATTTTGATGCTGTTTCCAACACTATAAGTGGAGGAAAAAGTTCTACGACTGCGATGGAAGGTTCTACTGAAAAAGATCAATTTTAAATTAGTTATTTACATTCAAAACAAATTTATATAAATTTATTTTATGGGGTGCCTAAAGGCTGAGAAATACCCATTGAACCTGTCCGGTAATTCAGAAAGGGAAAATGAACCAACAATATATTTTAAATCCATTATTAGCACTAACAGTTATTTTGCTAATTAGCATTTCTTTTGTTCTAATTGGTATTTTTTATTCAAAAAAATATAAAGGCTTAAATAATTATCTGGTTGCAAACAGATCGGTCGGAACCTTCTCGCTTACATCTAGCTTAGTTGCTTCCGCTTTGGGAACCTGGATTTTATTTGGTCCTGCTTCAGCTGCAACATGGGGTGGAATAGGTGCGGTTATCGGATACTCTCTCGGAACTGCATTTCCTTTATTTGCAATAATTTTTATTGGAAAAATTTTTAGAAACTCCTATCCAAATGCAAAATCATTAATTGAAGTTGTTAGATTAAGGTTTGGAAAACATATTTTTAAACTAATTTTAATTTTATCTATCTTTTACATGACGATATTTTTAATAGCTGAAGTAACTGCAGTATCTATTTTGATGAACTATATTTCTGGAATTGAACTATGGATAACAGCTTTAATAGTTATAACTAGCTCTCTTTTTTATACTTTATATGGGGGTTTAAGAGCTTCAATTATTACAGACAATATTCAATTTATTGTCTTTATAATATTTTTACTAATATCTTTTTCATTTTTATTTTCTTTTAATACAAACGAATTTAATTTTGAATTTATAAATAAAAATAAACCTAAATTAATAAGTAAAGATTATCTTCCAAATTTTACTGCAGGATTGACTTTCTTCGTTGCAGTTGCTGCTACTAATCTTTTTCATCAAGGTAATTGGCAAAGAGTTTATGCTGCAAAAGATAATAATGTTTTAAAAAAAAGTTTATCATTTGCTTTTTTAATAGTTATTCCCATTGTTTTTTTAATGGGGTTTACAGGATTAGTTTCCGTCTCAAAAAATTCAAATGTGATACCTGATTTAGCATTTTTTTCTATTCTACTTGAGGAGGAAGTTTTAACACTGTCCATAATAATAATTTTTTTAGCAATTTCTCTAACTATGAGTAGTATCGATACATTAATAAACGCTATCTCTAGTTTGGTTATTGTAGATGGAAAAAAATTCTTTAGACATAATCATAACTATTTAAAAATTTCTAAACAAATAATTATAGCACTTTCCGTTATTGCTTTTTTTGTTGCATCTAAGGGGTTAAGTATTTTATATTTATTTTTACTTGCTGACCTTTTATGTTGTGCAGCAGTTTTAAGTGTATTCTATAGTTTTTATTCAAAATCTTTTAGTGAAAAAACAGCATATATTTCTATAATTGTCGGTCTAATAGGAGGTCTATTATTATTCCCAACACCTGATTTTTCAAAAAGTTTATTAATAGGCATTATCATACCTATAAGCTATATTCCTGAATTTGTTATACAATCACTATTATTTCTTTCATTTGTAGCGGCAACTTTACTTCCAGTTTTAACTTGGAAAGTAAAGTAAATACATTATTATAGATTAATGTTTGAATTTATTGTTCCATTTATAATATTAATAATAGTTGTAGTATTTGTTCATGAGTATGGACATTATTATTTTGCTCGAAGATATGGTGTTGGTGTAACAGATTTTTCTATAGGCTTTGGAAAAGAATTGTTTGGCTGGAATGATAAATCAGGAACACGTTGGAAAGTATGCTGGGTCCCTTTAGGTGGTTATGTCAAATTTTTCGGTGATAGAAATGTATTTTCTCAGACAGATCGTGATGAAATTTTAAAAAAATATGATGAAAAAGATAGAGAAAAACTTTTTACATTAAAACCACTATATCAAAGGTCATTAATTGTGTTTGGAGGACCACTTGCTAATTTTATATTAGCTATATTAATATTTTTAATGATTAATATCTTTGTTGGAAAAGATTTTACTCCTGCAATGATTAGTGAGGTGACCAAAAATAGTCCCGCTCAAGTAGCAGGATTAAAGAAAAATGATATAATTATATCAATCAATGATAAAGAAGTTAAAAGCATTCTGGACGTTTCAAAATTTATAACATTATCAACCTCAGAGTTTATTGATTTTAAAGTTTCAAGATATGATCAACCTATTCAAATTAAAGTAAAACCTAACTTTGTAGATACTGAAGACAATTTAGGAAATAAAATAAAAAAAAGAATGGTTGGTATTCAGCTTTCTCCATATAAAAATACAGTTAATCATCAAAAACTTGGTCCGGTTAAAGCTTTATACTATTCAGTTAATGAGGTTTATTTTGTTACCATATCTACTCTTAAGTATTTGGGCACAATAATAACNGGAAAAGGTGACAGTTCACAGCTTGGTGGACCGATAAGAATTGCAAAAATTTCAGGACAAGTTGCAGAGTTTGGAATTGTGCCATTTTTAAGTATGATGGCTTACATATCAATAAGTTTAGGTTTAATTAACCTTTTTCCGATACCCCTTCTAGATGGTGGCCACTTAATGTTTTATGGAATAGAAAAAATTCTTGGAAGACCATTAACCCAAAAAACTCAAGAAGGTTTTTTTCGAATCGGAATGTTTTTACTTCTATCTCTTATGTTTTTTGCTACATTTAACGATCTCAAGGATTTAGGCCTATTTTAAAGGGTTTTTAAAACGTTAAAAAATTCAATAAAATCAACATTTTTTTAACACTATATCTTGTGTTAAGAACCAAATTAAACACTAAAAAAAAGCTTGATTTATAAAGGATTTTGTTAAGTATGGAAATAACCTAATACCGGAGCTAAAATGAACAAAAAACAATTAGTCGCTAAATTAGCTGGTTCTTTAAATCAAAGCAAAGCTGATGCAGAGCGTACATTTGATACCATAACAAACACTATTTTAGACGCATTGAAAAATGACGATTCAGTGAAAATAGCAGGTTTTGGTACTTATAAAGTTGCTAAGAGAAAAGCTAGAATTGGCCGAAATCCAAGAACAGGAGAACAGATCCAAATCGCGGCTTCTCAAAAGGTAAAATTTTTACCTGCTAAAGCACTTAAAGAAATATTCAATAAATAGATATTTCCTCTAGACAGCCTTTATTAATTGAGAGTTAATAAAGGCTGTTTCTATATGCAATTCTTGCATACCTATTAAATCCACATAGCAATAGTTATTAAATCATAAAAATTTATAACAAACTTTTTCAACAGGGAGGATTAATGAAAAAACTTTTTAATAAACTGTTAGGACCAGTAGTAAGTATTATGTTCTTACTAAACATGACCAGCGTTGGTTATGCTGCAACTACAGTATCCGCTGAAGTCGGATTTATTTTTAATACTTTCCTTTTTTTAGTGTGTGGATTCTTAGTCATGTTTATGGCCGCGGGTTTTGCTATGCTAGAAGCAGGAAGTGTAACATCAAAAAGTGTATCAGTAATTTGTGCAAAAAATATCGGATTGTTTTCAATTGCCGGAATGATGTTTTGGCTGTTTGGATATAATCTTGCATATGGTATTCCAGAAGGTGGTTATATCGGAAAATTTTTGCCATGGTCGGATGCAAGTAAGATAGAGACTGGTTATTCAGATGCATCAGACTGGTATTTCCAGATGGTATTCTGTGCAACTACAGTATCTATTGTTTCTGGTACATTAGCTGAAAGAATTAAATTGTGGCCATTCTTATTATTTGCTGCAATTTTATCAGGTATTATTT
>FUFK010039905.1_pt1 | contig 10368 bp, 24 predicted proteins | sample 1021851 | NCBI WGS metagenome assembly FUFK01 (sample SAMEA51879418, study PRJEB19060) | metagenome
TTGGTGTCTTTGCTGCCAATAGCACTGACAGAACCTTGTGTATATCGGAGTTATAGCTATGAATATTACTAGCGCAAAGTATATTGCTGATATTGTAACAGGTGAGAACTCTTGTATTAATGTTATTTCAAACGGAAAAACAATATCAGTTCCACTTGACCCAGACAACACTGACTACCAAGCCATCCTCGAATGGTCAAAAGAAGACGGCAACGAGATAGCCGAAGCTGATTAATGGATTTACCCAAGGTAAACATAGCAGTGATTGGAGTAATCTGCTCTAGCTTGGGTGGCATGGTTTGGTACGCTAGTGAGCAAGCTTCTATAATATCTAACCTCGAAGAGACTGTTGCTATCCTCGATGCTCAAAGTAATACTTCCGATAAGGTAAATATGCAGAGAGATATATTAGCTAACAGTGACAGGTTAGATGATATTGAAGATGATCTTGAAGAACTTTGGGAAGAAACAGAAATGATCTGGTCAGATGTTGGTGGCATGGCAGATCATATGATGCAGATTATTAAGCTACAATCTAGGATAGCTATACTAGAAAAGACTGTGGAGTTTTCTAGAAAAGACTCGATGTAGTTATGGTTGACCCTATCACGATTTTAAGTGGAATAAAGTTAGGTCTTCAAACAGGCAAGTCCGTAGCTGGTCTGTCTAAACAGATTGGGCAATTCTTTGACGCAACTGACCAAGCAAAGAAAACTCTACAGAAAAAAGGTGTATCAAGCAAAAGTGCAAATGCTACGGCGTTGGATCGCTGGGCGAAACTCCGACAGGCTGCGGAAGCTGAAGAAGAACTCAAAGAATGGATAACTCAGACATATGGCCGCTCAAAATACTTGGAATTGCTCAAAATTCGTAGGGAAGTTTTAGCAGAAAAGCGTGAAGCAGAGGCTCAGGCGAGGCGTGAGGCACAGGAAAGGGCTGAGTTAGGCCTTACTGTAGCTGCAATAGTTTTGCTTCTCACAGGGGCTGCTATTGGCTCTACTGCTTATTTGCATTATATGGGTTGGTTAGACATCTGGGATTATTTACCCTGAGATTAGTAGAAATTAAGTACGATAGGTTTGTTGTGTATACAGATGATGGTAAATTAGTTATACAAACAAGTGAAAGGCGCATAGCAAAAGGAGTTTGTGATGGTAAAATTAACAGCAAGCGCGATAGATCAGCTGAAGATACTACCTAGGCTGGCTTTTCTCTGCCAAATAGTTTTAACTTGGAAGGTTTGTTTGTGGTTTATGACCCTCGATGACCCAACAACACAGCAAAGCGCGTTCGTATCGCTCGTTACTGCGATGCTTTCAGCATCTTTCGCACTGTGGTTAGGCAAAGAAGCCAAAACAGATAGGATAGGCGAATGATTGGAATACTTCAAAGTGTAGCTGGATTAGCTACAACGTACATCGATAGCAAAGCAAAGGTCAAAGCTGCCGAAGCAGAAACTAAAATGAAGATTGCTACTGGTGAGATCAGTTGGGAACAGGCGGCTATCGAAGCTAGCGCAGACAGCTGGAAAGATGAAGCTTGGACAATTTGTTTTATTGCCATAGTTCTAGCAAGCTTCGTGCCTTGGATGCAACCATACATGGAACAAGGGTTTAAGAATTTAGAAGCTGCACCACAATGGTTTAGCTGGGCAATGTACGCTTCAATAGCTGCATCGTTTGGAATTAGAACAATGAAAGGATTTAAGAAGTGACATTTAAATTAAGTCAAAGAAGTTTGGATCGGCTTGAAGGAGTTGATGAACGCATGGTATCTCTTGCAAAGTATGCTATTGGTATAACCAAAGTTGATTTTGGAATACCACACCTGGGCGGAATGAGGACAATGGAACAACAGCGTCAACTTGTAGACAAAGGCGCATCGCAAACCATGAAAAGTAAACACCTCGAAGGAATTGCAATAGATACAGTGGCTTACATAGGGTCAAGAGTATCTTGGGAACTAAATCTTTATGATGATATTGCGGATGCCATTCAGCAAGCAGCCAAAGATCTTGGCATCTCTGTGAGATGGGGAGCCGCATGGCACATCGATTCGATAGCTGACTTCGAAGGATCAATGGAAGACGCAATGAATGAGTACATCGATCTTCGAAGGTCGCAAGGTCGTAGGCCATTCATCGATGCACCACACTTTGAGTTAACAAATTAAAAGAGGGGTGTCGTGGAACACCCCTCAGTGCCAAATCACTTGCAAGGAGTACAAGCTTTAGCTGCTGTGGTTTGACCCCATATTATGGTTTTGCGCTTCAGTCATAGTCCGCACTCACAGCTTACGTTATTGTGGCTTTGGTTTTGGTTTAACTATTCGTGACGCTACGTCACTTTCAATGCAATACATTTCTGTACCGTTAACTAAATTGTAAAGTTTATCTGTTGCATATTGTGCTTTGTAACAAGATTCATAGTTATTAAACCAAACCATTGTTGCAATTTCTTCAGATTTAATATGATAAACTAATACTAATGCTGTAAAGAAATCCATGCTAATGCACATACTTTCTTACTGTACTCATGCTAACACCAACTATCTTTGCTGTTGATCCCAGACACCAGCCTTTGCTCAAAAAATATTTTATGTCTTCAACTTCTCGTTCAGTGAGGGGGCTGTTACGCCATCCCTCACCAAACGTAGCAGATCTCGGTGTCTGCTTTGGCTTACTACCGCTCGATAGCTTGCCGCGTCTTTTGTGTACGTTCATTTTCCCCTCCAGTTTATACAGTCTGTTGTTGCATATCTTAGCATCTTCTATCATTCTTTCTAGGGGTGTCATAGTTTAGCCTTTCTTAAAAATTCTTTTCCATCACTAATTAAAACTTCAAGCTCTTTTGCTTTGGCTTGCTCTGCTTTGAATTCTTTGAGGGCAGCTTCGACCATCTCAATCCATGTCTTGATGTCACGAATAAGAAATGTTGCTTCCTCATTTCCATCTGGCCCATACATACTTTCTCTTATCTCTGCGACCCAGCCCCAGAGTATACCATCTTGTAGATCTTCAGCTACGCTTTGGTCTGTGTTCTTTGCTTTGTATCTTTCGTTCTCTGTATCATAGACATCGTTCAGTATAGCCACGATCTCTCGCTTCTGCTCTTTAGTTGGCTGACGAAGTTCTTCTTTAGTTGTAACCATCTTTGGTTTCTCCCTTTTGGATTGGCACTCTGGGCATTCTGTTACATTACCATGAATGTTCCAGCCCAGTTTGCGAAGTTGTTTGTGAACAGTTGTCATGTTGGTTATTGCGCCAAGCTTGTTGGCCTGTCCTGATCGCCCAAGCTTGGCGTTTACATGTACTGAATTTTTATGGCACACGCTGCATGTGCATAGCGCGTTACCTTTGGACGAGTTCATTGCTGATTGAATTGTCATTCTTCCTCCTCTGACAAAAAGGCCAGCCCCGAAGGGCTGGCAAGTTACAAGAGAGCCGCGAGGCTAACAGTATTGAGCAGTATAAGCGTACTCTCTTGGAGAACGTGCCTCCAATTAAAAGGGTATTGTGTCACCTTGCAAGCTATTATTCGATTGTTCTTCGTTTTTATTTTGTGGATCAGATATTGCGAACGACATGTAAGGTTTGCCATCCTTCATTCTTCTCCATGATGCCAGTCGTTTGTCTGTATATGGTGCAGTCCAAGGCATCTGCTTGTCTGCTGTGTCGTACAACTTACCAGTGTAGTCTGGTGCGTTGTCTTTGGCGTTGTCATTCTTAAACATCACGCCCACCTTTTCGTACACTTCCATGATTTCCATGCCAGATTGTGTGACTCTACGTACTATTACGCACTTAGCGTCACGACCCTCCACATTCATCTTACCTTGCAAGATCATGTTCATGTCTTCGAAGGGTGGGAATGCCACGCCATCATTTGTATTATCGTATTCTGCCAAGCTTCTGACTCCTTTTGCTTAGTTGTGGTGAGGGGTTCTTGGGAAACCTGCCCCCTCGCTCAGGTGTTATAACGCACAAGGTCAGTGTCGACTATCTATTCCAATTACGTGCGGACTCCCAAGAATTACCAATTAGTATTGGTTTTTCGTTTTGTTTCTGGTGCCGGTGCATCAACAGGTGCAAGCTTTTGTGCTGTACCTTTTCTGTTTTGTTCACCATCATCATCTTCAGCTGGCAAGTTAAGCAACGACATAATGCCATAGCGTCTGGCATATGTANTCGCNCTGCCTAGTCCTTGCATATCATTCTTGCCTAGCACTAGGGGTATGGCTGTTACAAAACTTTCGCCACTCTCATGCACAAGTTCTGTTGTGATAGACTTGCCATGCTCGTTTGATATTGTTCGATGCATCAACAGGAAGCCATGCTTTTGCAATGGCTCAGTCACTGCTTCGATTACGCTCTCAAGTGTAGCGTATTTGTTTCCGAAGTGTGGATTGGTGCCACTCTTCTTGATTGGTTCTATGTCGGCTCTCGCTTCCATAAGTATTTTGATTATGTTTGTCTTAGATTTTGTGGTCATTTCGTCCTCCTTTTTATTCTAAGATGTCCGCGTTTGTCACGCTTGACGGTGAGTTGGTCGCAGAAAACTTCTCGTTCGTTATCACCGACCATTTGCTTGAGATCTTTCTCAGCATTCTTGAAGAGCCTGTTCTTTTCGTATCCTTGAATGTAACTGGCTGCTGCGTATACAAATGCGTTGTCTCTTGACGCATCGCGTGTTTCCATGTCGTCCAACGCAATCGAAAGTCTAGATAGTCCTGTGGCTTCATCATTAACAGGCTGTTCATCGCGTATAACGTAACCCCAGAAGTCAGACACCACTGCCCACATAGAATTGAAATACTCTTCGTTGTACTTGACATGTATGCACTCCCAGTCACTGTTCCCAAATATAACAGACAGGTACACACCTTCTGCTTTTGCCATATGACAGTAGAACTGTAGCTGTGGCATGTATCGATCAAGCATCTTGTCCATGTCATAAAATCTATTGGTGTGCTTGGCCTCGATAATATTTCTTTCATCTTTTATGGCACCATCGATTGTGCCTTTGACTGGCACAGTACCAACTGTCCCAGTAAACTCTCGCTGATGTGCAACAACCTGTTTACCCTCGTTTACGGCAAACCATTTCAAGTTGAAGTCTTCAGTGTGCCGACCCAACTGTACTGGTAAGTTAAAGACTAGGCTTTCTGGTTCTTGACGACCTGTCTTTACCTTCCAAAGTTCGAGCCAGTATCCTTCCATGATTTTGGTGCAGTCACTGCCACCAATGAAACCTTTTCGTTCCATGATTCGTTCTCCATTTATTTTTATTGTAACACAAAATTTACCACAATTTACGGGTCGTGATAAATTTATTTTATTTTTGTGACGTTACGTCACTTTTCAATTTATCATGCTGATCGATCAACCGCTTGAGCATAGCTTCAGCTGCTGGTTCGCTGTATGTATGGCGCAGCAGCCGAGCGTATGCGTTGCGGTGTGGATCGAGATCTGATTCATCGAGTAGGTTTTTGTCAATCATTTCAATGGCTTGTCTGCCCCACAAATAATTGTGACCAACTGACTCTCGTTCCTTGATACGTTTTGCCATGATCTCAAGAGTATCAGGAGTCCAGCTGCGGCTGGCCTCCCTCTGTTTCTTTCGATCTTCAGCATAAATTTCACGAGAGGAACGGCTCAAACTTTGAGACCATACCTCATCTTGTACAGCACGAGTTACTGATTTCATTTTTAATAACCTTCAAACTCAATTTCAAATTGCGATCTAGATGTAAGCCAATATTCTTTAACTCGTTTACCATTTTGCAATTCAATAAACTGACTTTCTATTGGCACACCAGATTGTTTTAGATCTGTAATTCTAGATGCCAAACGAAAGCATTTAAATCTTTCTAATGCTTCTATTGCCGTAATAGTATGACCATCTTCAAGATGTTTCTTGATAAGTTTGTTCTGAGAGTCCATTGTCGTTCTCCATTAGTTGTTTAAATTTATCGCCACTCATTATGACTAGCGTTTGCGGAGTTCCTCTCCGTCTTTTATAGAAAGCAATATCCCTGCCTTCTAATACTTTGAAAGGGCTAGGGAAGGATGCTGCATCACGATACTTCACCTCTCCTACCATTTCAAGTCCTTTGATTTCAAGCTTGATGTCGCCAGAATATTCTCCTCCCAAACTGCCTGAGAGGGGCTGGCGTTTCGCTTTGATCTGCGCTTTGATTTTGTTGAGCCAATCGACAAACCANTTTTCGTGGTACGTTCCTTTGCTCTTGTTACGGTTTGCCATTTGTCCTCCTCATAGCAATGAAGACACACATACCAGTGCTTCTCCATCGATCTCCCACTGTTGTTCTTTAGTATAGCAACAAACCATTCCGTTTTACTTTCGCAGCTGACGCACGTTATTGTTACTGGTTTTTTTCTTGACTTCGATGTCATATCCTAACGCCTCTAACCAGCACATAAGAAAGAAACCAGACGGCACTCTCTTGTGCTGCTCCCATTTATGAATCAATGATTCGGTACAGCCTATGATGTTAGCCAGCTGCGGCTGGCTTAATCCTTGTTTGTGTCTNGCATCAATGAGCATCTCAATCATCTCATTGTAATTGTGAGACAGCCGTGTGTTAGGCAATTAAAAATTTATATCCTCTTCATCATTAAAGATACCAAGTCCTTGGCACTCTTCGCAAATTTCAGTGGCACTATCTATGTATCCTACATCCCTGTCAAATCCGTGAGGTGTGGGTACATCATACTCAATGTACCCATCACCACCGCATTCTTGACAAGGCTTAGTANGGGATCTCGTCATCGAAGTCATCTCTACTCTCCGCAAGTATTTCAGCNTGATGTANCTCAGCAAGCTGTTCAATTGCATGTTCTTCCCACACATTGGTAGCACGATTTACCCATTTGTCACGATCAAATCTTGGATTGGTTCGTGCAAGTTCATCAGCAATCTTTTCGATTCCTGTNGGCCAATGCAAGTGTGGTGTAATTTTATCAGCAAGAAACTCAAAGTCTCTGCGTGTAAATTTAGGTGTTGATCTAGCCATTAGTCCATCCTTACTACTTGATAATTACTACCACCTAATGTTGGTATACCCATGATTGAATACGGATAGAAATAAACTGTACCCGCTTCAGTTTCCCATGTCATAAATGGTTGCATAGGTGGGTCATCAGGATAATGATAGACACCTTCGTCATCTATCTCACCATTCATATGTCTATCCTTGATACCCATACCAGCACGAGCCTCGTACTGAGTATGAAGGTGATCGAACAGAGTTACATCAACTCCCATAGCTTTGCGTAAGTTCCATTCCATTANCCAAAGCGGAATCAATCCACCCCAAGCCATCAANTNATNGCTTGTCATGTCTGGGTATTTCTTTTTGTTGTATGTGATTATCATACTACCTCCTCCACTTTAAATTCATCTGTTACCAGATCGATTGATTTATAAGATGGGCTACCAATATCTATTGATATGTTATGACCATCTTCTTGATGAATAACTATATTCATAGTTTCATATGTGATTAATTCACCATCAACTGCTGAACGAAAAGATTTGAATTGCTTTTCTCCAACAGTTACTTTGGTTACTTGGTGACAGTTTATGCTTGTCATTTGTTTCCTCCTTAATCGACTGTGGTTGTTAGTGTGAGATTGTATCTTATCCAATCATATATAATTTCTTCTATGCCATCAGTGTAATTATAAATATCAAACTCTGATGATTTCTTTTCATCAAGCTTACGATCAATTTGTTCGTCAATAGTTTTATCTGTTATTGTTTGAACACTTTGATTGTTCTCAATAATTAATTGATCAATAAGCTTTTTGATTTGTGGTTTCATAATCTCGAATAGCACTACTGCCAATCTTGATTCTTTTTCAGATAAAATTGTAGTTTCATTTTCGTCAGCCATAATACGTTCTCCTTTCATGGCAAAAATCCCAGCTGTATTTTGCTGTACGTTTGTAGTTTGGCTCGAGCCGTTGGCTCGAAGGTGACCATGCGCCAGCGTAGCTGGCATAGCATGGCACACAATTTGACAGCGGTAAAAAAAGGGGGCAAAGCCCCCTTAGTTACGCTGTCTCCCGACCTACGGCATCCACACCATCATTTGCTGGTGTGTATCCTTCGGTCTGAAGCTTCATCTTACGAGCCTCTAACTTGGCCTTGACCCTCGCTTCTAGCTCGGTGTCAGGCTCTGCGTTAGCAGCCTGTGGCTTGTGCAGCCAAGGCTCGTAAGGATTATGCGTATAACCTGTCGCAACTTCCATGAAGTTGGCGAACATGTGATACATCTCATCGAGCAAGGCATGCTTACTTTCCTGTCGGGAAAGATAATCATCTGCCTTGTCGATTGCCACCAAGGATATTTCTGTCCCATCGTTTTCCGCGTTAAGACGCTTCAACGATGCCTGTGCCTTCGCTACTTCGTGCTTGGCACCTTTGAAATATCCTTTGGCATTCTGTGTCGGGTCATTGATCTGACACCAGATTGTGTTAGCCATNGATGAAAGCAACAGCATTTGCTGATAGTTCANAGNGTTGACCTCCTCGTAAGTACCTTTCTGGTTGTCCAGTTTTTGATACGGATCGTAGAGTGTNGCGCAAATGCAAGCNATCGCTTGCGATAGCGTTACGTTGCTTTCTCCTACATATGCNTCTGTTAGTTCTTTATTAATTACTTTGCTTAGTTTCTTATCCATCTCTTTTCTCCTTTTGATAGATTTGTTTTATTAACGAAGTCCGCTCAAGCATGCTAATCGATTCGATCAAGGGTGCTTGCACCTCGCAGCGCGAGGTTCCCTTGATCGCTTCGATTTGCAATGCTAGCGGTTATTTCCTGTCTTTGTATATTGTGGTATCTTTTAACCATTCTGTTATTTCAGAATCATCTTCTGTAATGGCACACATTGTTTTGAAATCGAATTTAGCCCACAATATACAAGCAATGGTGTCCATGTCTTGCATGAGACTATCGACTTTCTTGTAAAGAAAGTCTGGCTCACGCTCGTCCCACCACCATTGCTGTCTGTATTCGCGACAATATAAAAACTCTGATAGCACTTTTAAATCTTCGATTTTACGCGCTATCGTTTTTATTTCTTCTATCGCGAATACTTCATTATGTACTCTGTCCATAATATTCTCCTTATGATTTATTGAACACCTACAGTTCATCAATAGGAAACTCATATGTCATTGACTTGGTGACGTTTCGTCATCCACGTATGACGTTACGTCACCAACCCGAATGGGACAGACAGTCAGAGCCACTAATCGCTCGGAACACGATAATGCGTCACGCACTTGCGTGACACAATACCGCTAGCGATTAGTCCGAATGACTGTCGTGGTCTTTGACATATGATACTTGTTTCCGCTGATATGTCCTTGGCGAAGTAGATTGGGGTGAATTGCCTCGACCACTCCTCGCCAGTAATCTCTGAAGAGATTACGAATTAGGCGAGTCGACTGTCGGCAATTTAGGCTGCCAAAAGCGGGAGCGGCAGCCGACCCCTTGCCCCATCTGGGGCAAATGGTCATTACCCGATCACAAGGCGCAACCCCCGTGTTGCTTTGCGAATCTGCCATTGCATGTGCAATGGGTAGACCTACCTTCTTCTAATCTCGTTGTTCGAGATAGAGAAGGTAGAGTCCTGATACGCAAAACGAGGTGTCAATACTATATCTTGTGTATGACTCTACGTCACTATACTAGTGACGCTACGTCACATATTGACAGAGCCTACTGTTTTGGTGTCGTAATGGGGGGAGAGAGGGAGAGGGGGGTTACTGAAGGGACACAATGTCAGATATTATTAATAGAAGATTAACACCAAAACAAACGGCTCTGGTTGATACACTCGTATCAACAGGTTGCTCTATCACTCAGGCCGCTAAAGAAGCTGGGTATGCTGATGGTGACTCTGGTAGAGTCACTGCTAGCAAGGCTCTAAAGCAACCTCATGTGCAACAGTACATGATGCAATGTGTGACAGAGCAATTAGGAATGAATGCTACGATTGCTGCTAGTAGGGTAATGAAGTTAGCAACAGGAGCGAAGAGTGAGTATGTGCAGCTGGAAGCCAGCAAGGACATACTCGATCGAGCGGGATTCAAACCGATAGATAGATCNCANGTACAGGTTGCTGGTGATATCCGTGTGAGCATAGATCTAGGGTAGACCCCNTCATAGGTTTGCANNNATCNCNTAGNANTGTATGGGGTTCAAAACTTACACGCTGGTTACTGTTACTNNTCNNCCCCNAGCATTTTTCTTNNACAAAGTATTTTGTGCGTTTGAAANAATATTTTATTAGTGTAAAGGTGACTTATGATTAATATGGTCGGACACTTTTTTAGG
>FUFK010014335.1_pt1 | contig 10365 bp, 12 predicted proteins | sample 1021851 | NCBI WGS metagenome assembly FUFK01 (sample SAMEA51879418, study PRJEB19060) | metagenome
GAATATTTTTTCCTGCAATTTTTATTGATCCCATGATACAATTATTTATTTAGGATTTTTAATTCTATGTGAGATCAAATAGAATTGTTCCAGAGTGTTCCTCAACGTTATCAGTTGATCTTTGATGCCAGGGTTTGTGAATTTGTTTGAGGGTATTGGAAATGGCCCTGTCTCTGTTTCTGGCAGTTTTTCCTCTGAGTTTTCTGAGTTCATCTCGTGTCCACAATTTATTGTCTATCAATCTTCGTGCTTCTTCGTAGTTCATTGTCTTAGACGTAATTTAAAACAATAGTTATTCTATATTTTGTATCTGTTTGTTTGACAACTCTATGTTGAATTGAAGAATCAAATACGGCAAGTTTATTTGATTCACTTGTTATTTTATATTTTTTTCCATTGTGAGTCGCTTCTGTAAATCCATCATTTTTGTTCAAATAAAATATGGCAGTAATTCCTTCATTTGTATCTATATGCCATGAAGATATCTGGTGCTCTGGATGAGGTAAAAATAAATTTGAAATTATTCTATATAATTTTTTGTCAGTTTTGAGATAATTTCTAACTTTTTCTTCGAGATAACCAAAAATTGGAAACTCATTTATTATGTTTACCGATTCTTCACCAAAATTTTTAAAAATTGTCAGTGCAAAGTGTGAATTATAAATGTCATTTTGTTTTTCTCTAGTTTCGTTTTCAATTTTATAAGCCTGTGACTGCTGGAAAAACCAAGGAGTCTTTTCTGCCCAGAATTTTAATTCGTTGAAGTGATTGTAGTCTAAAAAATTATCAATTTCTTCAACGTATTTCATAATTTGGCATCTGAAACAGAGCGTTTACCCAAGGTTGTGGTTTTTTTCTCGCAAATGCAACCCATCCAAAGGACTCTTTGTCATTGAAATGATCTTCTCTAAATTCGTCCATTGACCCACCAGTTGTGAGAACATCGTCAACTATGAGATAAGGATGATCTGGATCGCCTGGTCCATTGCTCATGAAAATTAAATCAGGTTTAGTATTACGAATTTCCTCAACACTGTAGTTCCAAGGCACTACCGTNACCTTGTTCTTTTTTGCCAAGTTAGTGANTATTGATTTNTTTACTCCCCAATCAAANAGNGTAACATTAGGACCTTTTTTTCCTTCTTTGTACACCTTTGTTGTTGAAACCTCAGCTACAAGATTAGAGTCAGAAGGCCACTTCATTTCTTTGGCCTTTTCAACTCCTTGTTCAGGAGTCAATTTGCCATCTGTGCATAATATAGCTCTTAGTGTTCCCGATTCTCTTGTTACAATAGTTAATTCTCTCGTGTCTATTCCTTCAAGCCCCGGTATTTTTTCTCGTTTTAGCCATTCATCAAAATTCTCTTCGCCTTGGTGTGGAAAACGGCACCATTCTTTGACAATACATGCTTTGGTTTGGATCTTATTAGATTCATAGTTTTCCATATTGCATCCGTAATTNCCAATTTGAGGAAAAGTGAACATTAAAATTTGACCCGCGTAACTGGGGTCTGTAAGAGCTTCTTGGTAGCCCGTCATTGATGTATTGAAAACGAGCTCTCCTTCAACTGTATCTTGATAACCAAACGAGTCACCAAAAAAAACAGAACCGTTCTCTAGTGCAATCCATCCCTGCATCTAGGTAGAACTAGTTGAAAGGGGGCTTAAAACAGGAACGGTTACAAGCTCTCGAGGAAAGCCTGTTCTGTGAAGTGTAATTTAGAAGGAACGACAATGCTGTGTGGTTCTTTTCCGAGATCTTTATTTGCCAAATATTTTAATTTTCCATACCATAATTTTTGATCTTCTCTACCTACTCTGGCAGCTGCTGCAACCATCGTATTCTTTTCTATTCCAGCTTCAATCATTTGTTCTGCGGCTTGAGATGCATTCATGTATTTTGGATCTTCATCAGGATTATCAGCTTTAATATCTAGTAAAACCAACGAATGATTTCCGTTTTTCATATTGGTTTTTATCTTATCTATTGGGCTGAGTGGTTTGTAATTACCTTCCGGTAATACTAATGTAGCCACAGGTCCAAAATTATAATGTTGAAGACCCAAAACTCCAGCTACAGCAGTAAGAACTGATGCGTTGTGTATAACTTGACATTCAACACCGTTTTTTTTACAGTCTAGAACTAAACTAACGTGAGTTGTTGCAGACAAAGCATCACCCACAATGAGAAGGGAAACATTAGTTTCTTTAGCTAAATCTATCAGTTCTTTTGGCTCTTCCACTTGGTTACGAGAAAGATGTATAGGTTTTCTCCGTGATTTCATTTCAATCCACTCTAATGTTTCAGAGTGAATTGGAGAAGTATACGTTTCATAGAATATATGTTCCGACATACTCAATGCTATTACTCCATCCATGGTAATCGAATTTGGCCCTCCGAGTCCTAAGCCAATAATAGTTAACATGATAGTCTTATTTGCGCCTCTCTTAATTAGTTACTATGGCGTTATACCAAAAAATCTTGGAAATTAATACATCGCCTAAGTCTTTCCTAGATATCACGGAGGATGTTCAGACACTTGTATCTGAATCTGGATTAGATAAAGGAATTTGTAATTTATTTATCAAGCACACGAGTGCTAGTTTAGTTATTCAGGAGAATTATGACCCTTCTGTAAGACAAGATTTTGAAACTATTTTTTCTAAATTAGTACCTGAAGACTTTCCTTATGTTCATAATATGGAAGGTAAGGATGATATGCCAGCACATATTCGTTCAGCTCTAACAAGTACTTCAGAGAGTATTCCGGTAGCTGATGGTGAACTTTTATTTGGTACTTGGCAGGGCATATACATCTGGGAACATAGAGACCAAAGTCATAATAGGAAAATAGTAGTTAGCATAATAGGTGATTATGGAGTTTAGTCAATATAAATCAAATGCAATGAAAAAGCTCGAGCATGCTCTATCTGAAGGTTTAGTAGATGAGGGTGCTATCTCAGTCATCAATTCTTTTAATTCTCATCCAGACATATTTACAACATCCAGTTGTGCAGGAAGAATACAGCTAATTATTCTCCCTGATATAGGACGTAAAGACTCTGTTCAACGCAGAAAAACTTGGCATCGTGAAGTTACTTCTGAGGAAATCAGGAAAGCTATATCTGAGTTTGATATACCAGATAATTCTATCGTAATTTTGCAGACTCAATCACCTATTTTCCACATTTCTTGTCGAACAGTGGAGCTTGCAATAAAATTAAGAGGTATTGTCCATGGACAAGGATGGAAATATTCATCACTTATTACAGGAAATGATGAAAAGTGGAATGTAGAAATTCTATCTGCGAACCGAATTGATAATTTACTTTTCAGGAAAGGCCTAATTGATATGCCTGACAAAGAAAGATTAAATTTTATTGTTGAAGAATCTAATAAAATTTTAGTTAAAGCTCAAGCAAGGCTTGAAGCTTTAGAATATATACCGTCAGGTTTACAGTAATTGTATGAAAGCATTCTACTTCGAAGAGCACGGCGAACGAGATGTATTGCAATATGGAGATTTGCCTGATTTAAAAAATAAAGAAAATCATGTTTTAATTAAAGTTGAAGCGTGCGCTCTAAACCATTTAGATGTCTGGATTCGTAAGGGTTGGCCTGGTCTAAATTTGGAAATGCCTCACATTGGAGGTAGTGATGTTTCTGGTACTGTTGTTGAAGGTAGTGGTTCTTGGAAAGAAGGAGACAAGGTTGTTGTTGATCCAGGTATATCAACTAAAGAAGATTCATGGACTAAAAAGGGATACGATAGTATGAGCCCAGGCTACAAAATTCTTGGTGAGCACATCAGTGGAGGTTGTGCTGAATATGTTTGTGTCCCTTTGGAGAACGTTCACAAACGTCCAGATGGTTTGACAGCAAGTCAGGCAGCTGCACCCCTCCTCGCAGGTTTAACGGCCTATAGAATGCTTGTAGCTAGGGCAGGTATAAAGAAAGGTGATGATGTCCTTGTTATTGGATCTGGTGGAGGAGTAAACTCTTTATCGATTCAGATTGCAAAACATTTTGGAGCTAATGTTCACGTNGTTGCGGGCGGTTCAGAAAAGAAGAGGAAGGCTGAAGAGTTAGGCTCTTCTTTTGTTGTTGACTACAAATCTAATGAAAATTGGCACAAAGAATTGTTTCCAGTTATCGGTAGGAAAGGCTACGATATTGTAGTTGATAATGTAGGAAAGCCTACTTGGTCTCGTTCAATTAAACTTGCCGGAATGGGTGGCCGAATAGTTACTGTTGGAAATACTAAAGGCCCAATTGCTGAGACAGATATTCGTTATTTGTTCGCTAAGCAATTGTCAATTCTAGGCTCAACAATGGGTTCACACTCAGATTTTGCTGAACTGTTAAAGTTGATGAATTCAGGTGCAATTAAGCCAGTAATAGATTGTGAAATTCCTCTTTCTGAAGGTGTTAAAGGTCATCAAATATTAGAAGAAGGAACTATGTTTGGTAAAGTAGTTCTTATTCCAAATTAAGTAAAATTTTCTATTTTTTCTAGTAGTGATGGCAAGCGTACCGGTTTAGTTTCATATTCGTCACAACCTCCGTCTAGTGCTTCTTGCCTATGCTCAGCCATAGCGTTTGCGGTCAAGGCAATTATAGGAATATTTGTAGTATCCGGATTCTCTTTAATTTCTTTTGTTGCTTGCATTCCATCTTTAACTGGAAGGCCCATATCCATCAGAATAACGTCTGGAGATTCAGAAATGGCCATGTCAATCGCTTCCTGACCATCCATTGCAAAAACGATCTCATAGCCTTTTTTAGTTAGCCTACGACTTAACATATCCTTATTCATTTCATTGTCTTCAACGAGTAATATTTTTGTCATTTTTCTACCTCTGTTACCACCACAGGTATAGTGATTGAAAAAGTTGTTCCCTTGCCTTCCTCACTTTCAACTTCCATTATGCCTCCCATCATTTCAGCTATTTTCTTACTTATTGGGAGTCCAAGACCTGTACCTCCGTAATTTTTAGAAGTTGATGAATCGGCTTGGGTAAACTCTTCGAATACTTTACCAAGTTGCTCGGGACTCATCCCAATACCTGTGTCACTCACAGCGAATCTAATTTGATCTCCATAATTGGATATTCTGAGTGTGATCACACCATTCTTAGTAAATTTAGCTGCGTTGCTAAGCATATTGAATAGTATTTGTCTAAGTTTTGTTTGATCGTTAGTTAGATTTTTAATATCATCGGGTTTTTCAACAACGAATTTATTCTGGTTCTTTTCAATAAGAGGCTTTGCTGTCGCTTCAATCTGGTCCAAATGCATGTTGAAGTCAAATTCTTCGATGTACATTTCCATCTTTCCAGCTTCGATTTTTGATAAATCTAAAATTTCATTTATCAAGCTTAGTAGATGCTCGCCAGAAGAATGTACCTTACTTAGGTCTTGCACATAATTATCCAGTTCATCGTCCTCAGCCTCTTCCATCAACATCTCACTGTAGCCAATTATTGCGTTTAGAGGTGTCCTGAGTTCGTGGCTCATATTAGCTAAGAATTCAGATTTTGCTTTACTAGCTGATTCAGCTTTAATACTCAAGAGGTTAAGTTCTTGATTCTTCCAGTAATCTAATCTCCTATTGTTTTCGTTGGACCATTTCACAAATGCACCATAGGCAAATGGTAATCCGTATATGTAGAATATTTGGGAACTCTCAATCAATCCAACATTGGATAAATAGATTAAAAATGCAGTTGATGTAGTTAAAACTAATATCATTGAATTTAGAAAATTTATCGGATATACCATAAAAAATAACAATATTGTAAGAGGTATTGCGATTGCTCCTGGAGGGAATGTTGCCGAATGGTCTAAATTATAATGGTAAGCGCCGTTTAGCATGGCTATCATATTAACGTATGTAAAATATTCAGAGTAGTATTTTTTGAGTAAATCCTCTCTTAATATTAAAGCCCAAGTAATGGGCGTTGATAGTATGTGAGGGATGAAATATGTGACCGGAACATCAGAAATCTCAGGCCCCAATTGTTTGATGTCATCACCAATTATTGGTATGAACAATAGATGTGCAACAACGACTACTGTCCAAATGAACTTCTTATTTTTTTCCCATCTGTCTTCTAAGTATCCTTTTTCTAATTCAGGATCTCTGAAAGTACGAGTGTAACGGTTAATTGCAGCACTTTCGTAATCCAACATGCTATAACATCAGTGTTTATTATATAAGAATAACTTTAATTCTATTTAGATTTTACAGAAATAGGTATGGTAACTGAAAATGTTGTACCCTTCCCAACTTCACTTGTTGCATCGATACGACCACCCATCATTTCAGCCATTTTTTTGCTAATTGGTAAACCAAGCCCTGTGCCACCGTAGTCTTTAGAAGTAGAAGACTCAGCCTGCGTAAATTCTTCGAAAACATTTACTAATTGCTCTTCGTTCATCCCTATGCCTGTGTCTATGATATCAAATTTAAGATTCTTATTATCCGTTTCTTTAACTAACATCGTAATTTTTCCTTTCTTAGTAAATTTTGCTGCATTACTTAGCATATTGAATAAAATTTGTCTAAGCTTAGTCTGATCATTTTTTAGTTTAATGTCCTTAATTTTACTATCTACAATTAATTTATTATTGTTTTTCTCCACTAGAGGTTTAGCAGTGGCCTCAATCTGTTTTAAAAGTGCAGAAAATGAAAATTCCTCTATATGTAACTCCATTTTTCCAGCTTCAATTTTTGATAAGTCTAATATATCATTAATCAAAGTGAGTAAATGTTCGCCTGAGGAATTAATCTTAGTTAAATCTTCTGCATAGACATCCAACCCATCGTCTTCAGCTTCTTCAATTAGCATTTCACTGTATCCTATAATTGCATTCAGTGGAGTTCTTAGCTCATGACTCATTTTGGCTAAAAAATCAGATTTTGCTTTATTGGCACTTTGAGCTTTGTCCATTGCAATTTCAAGATCTTCTTTCTGTGATTTCATTACTTTTTCAGATTTTTCTAGACTATCCATCAAAAGATTGTAGTGATATCCAATCTGTCCTGCTTCTGTAAATAGATCCTCTGGTCCCCTGACCGACAAATCCCCTGTATCATTTTGGTATTGCATTATTTTGAGTAGATCTATTTGATCACTACTAGAGTCATGTTCGGCAATGTTTAATCCAATATCTTCAGCTTCCTGGCTGACTCTTAGTGTGTTTACATTATTTATTGAACTAAACAAAAAATAACTAAGGGTAAATGCATAAAATCCTACTGCAGAAACTCCAATTAGTTGAGCTATAAACTGATCAATTATTACATTTCCAGTGTAGTCACTAAGGTTTGCATTGTTTGTTAAGTTTTCTTCGATAGCAAAGAAAGGTAGCGCCAAAGTTCCAAAAATGCCAGCCGCGAGATGAACAGGAATGGCCCCAACAGGATCGTCAAGTTGCCATTTTTCAAGTAATCTAGTAGCATACAGTGCTACAATTCCACCACCTGCGCCTATTACTACAGACCCAAAAGGAGAGATCCAATTTGCACTAGCCGTCACCGCTACCAATCCTGCTAATACTCCGTTTATTAAATCGCCAGCTGGCGCAGTTTTTCCTTGTAAAACCCAATATAGTAAACAAGCAACTATTCCTGCTGCTGCCGCAAGGAAGGTATTCAGTAGAATTCTTGGCACTTCCTCATCTAGTACTAAATTACTTCCTCCATTGAAACCATGCCACCCAAAGCCTAGCAGTAAGACTCCCAAAACAGATAAGGGCAAATTACTAGGTGAAAATTTCCTTGTTTCTCCATCCACAAATCTACCACTCCTTGGTCCTATAATCAATATAATTGCAAGTCCTATCCATCCGCCAGTCGAGTGAACTACTGTAGAACCTGCAAAATCTACAAATCCCAAGTCATAAAGCCAACCAGTAGATAAATCTCCTCCATAATTGTCATCACTATTTGCCCATGACCAGTGTCCTATTACTGGATACAGAATTGTTCCTACTAATGCTGTGATAATTAAATAGCTATTGAATTTCAGTCTTTCTGCTACAGCTCCAGAAATTATAGACGCAGCAGTTGCACAAAACATAGATTGAAATATAAAAAACGTCATAGCTGGACCTGAGGCGGCAGCTCCAGACGGATCAAAAAGAAAATTATCAAGTCCAATAAAGCCAGATTTACTAGCTCCAAACATAAAACCATATCCTACCATCCAGTAGCATACAATGGAAATGCCAAAATCNGATATATTTTTTAGTGCAACATTTATATTATTTTTGTTTCGAATTATACCAGACTCAAGGCACATAAATCCGGCCTGCATCATAAAAACTAAAACTGCACAAATTAACATCCACAGTAAGTCTATATTTGCAGCGTTTGCTTCAGTATCAGTTTCTGCGGAGACTGTTTGCAATAAATTTATCAAAATGACTGTAGAAATTGAAAATATCATTAACCTTTTGAATGTTATTCCAAAATTAAACATAATCTTTATTACTAAATTATCTATTTAAGTATATAACCTAAAATACCACAGGTTCTGTAGTTTTGTATGGACGGCTTTGATGAGGATGAGTGGGCTGAGATGCAAGAGATGTATATCAATCATACAAGTAAAGAGTTAGTATCTATAATTGAAGAACTTGAAACTAAATCATTTGATTCCTTAAGGACATTTGGTCATAATATTAAGGGAAGTGGAGGAATGTATGGTTTTAATGAGGTAACTGAAATTGGTGCAGTTATCGAAGCAGCTGCAAAAGACAAAGATAAGGCCTTAATTAAAACAAGTTTAAAAGATTTAGACTTATTCCTTAAATCTAAACTATAAATTTCTAATAATATCATTTACTATAACAAATATGGAAGACGAAAGCTTACCAAACATACTAGCGGTTGATGATGACTTTGCTGTACGAATGGCTATGGATTTTATGTTTAAAAAATGGTCAGAGTACAATCTGGTATTAGCTGAAGACCCAAGTGACGCCCTTGTCAAATTGGAAGAACGTGAGTACATGATGATGTTTAGCGATATTAATATGCCAGTAATGTCTGGGTTAGATTTACTAAAGATAGTAAAGGAAAAAAAGCCAGATTTGCCCGTAGTTATGCTAACCTCAGAAACTGATATTCAAAATTCAATTACTGCATTTAGATACGGTGCTATGGATTATCTACTGAAGCCTCCCACTGTTGCAACTGTCAGAGGGGCTATAGACAAGGCCGTAGAGTTCCTGGAAGAAGAGGCCAAGAAAGCAGCAGGAGGAATTGATATGGATGACTTTAAAAATATGGTAGAAAATTTTTCTCCTGAAAAAATGGGTTTGACGGACTCAGGTTCTAAAAATACAGAATTTACAAAGTTAGTNGATATGCTACAGGATAAACTGATACATCCTGGTAAGGTAGGTAGAATACATAACCTTTTTCTATTGTCAAAATCAGGTATAGTTATAGCTAATTTATCTGCAAATAACGTAGAACAAACTGATGTTGATATTCTCGGAGGAATGTTTACTGCGGTCAAAGATTTCATGGAAGACGCTGTCAGTGCCAGCACTACTTCTTCCTTAAATGATATTAAGTTCGGTAATTTCCATGTAAAGTTTGCTTCAGGAGCATATTCTGAGCTAGCAGTAGTTTACACGGGAGTTTTAAATCGAGAATCAGAAGATTCTATAACAGATACACTTATGGCATTTGAAATTGAAAATTCATCCGTTTTGGAAGACTGGAATGGCGATCTTTCTGAACTGTCGACTGCACAATCACATTTAGAAAGATTGTTTGGTGAAATTGATAAGGAGAAGAATTAGCCTTTTGAATACTTGCTCACAAATTCCCATGCTAAGCGGGAAACATCTAGACCTGTAGGGTTTCCAGTTAAAATTGGCCCTAAGATGGGGTCGTCAATAGGATAATCCTTAACGTAGGGGTTGTGTCCTCCGAAATTCAATGTAAGTAGTCTTACCTCAGTATTGTTTTGACATTGCGAATATCCAATTATTGAAAAGTCGTATTCTACAATTTCAATGTCAGGACTGGAACCGCTACAAACATTCATATCAGCCCAAACCTCGAGATTTTTAACCGCTCCCTCTTCTCCCTTCAGGTTATTTGCAAATATTGCTGATGAGGTGTATGATATTCCGTAAGGAACAATTGGGTCTAATGTACCATGCACTTCCATAATTGGAATCGGAGAGTATCCAGGGTACGGTTGTTCGAGCAAATAATGTGCCATACATCCTACAGCAGTAAAGATGTGGCTTGCCTCATTAGCTAGTCTTTGACTCATTGAGCAACCATTAGAGAGTCCTGTAACGTACCTTCTATCTGAGTCTGTTTTCCATATTTGCTC
>FUFK010043435.1_pt1 | contig 10364 bp, 8 predicted proteins | sample 1021851 | NCBI WGS metagenome assembly FUFK01 (sample SAMEA51879418, study PRJEB19060) | metagenome
CAATTGCTTCGATTGCATCAGATAACTTGTGGCCATTTTAAGGCAGATGATGGCACAATTAAGCACTTAAAAAATAATCGACTTGATGAATTGATGGCACTTTTAGAAGAAACAGAGGGCAAGGTTATAATCTGGGCAAACTATGTCGAGGATATAAAAAATATAGTCGCGACTCTGAAAAAAACGCACGGAGAGGCCTCTACAGTCGAATATCACGGGTCAGTAGACCCAAGGGTNCGNCAGAAGCAGATTGCTCTGTTTCAAGAGAAAAACGGCCCTGCGCGCTATTTTGTTGGAAACCCACAGACTGGCGGCTACGGAATCACCCTAACAGCTGCGAGCACGGTAGTATACTACTCTAACAACTACGACCTTGAAAAAAGACTGCAGTCCGAAGACCGAGCACACAGAATAGGGCAGACAAATAAGGTCACCTATGTTGACCTGATATGTGAAAAGACTGTTGATGAAAAAATTGTAAAGGCGTTGCGTAATAAAATTAATGTGGCGAATGAAATACTCGGGGAAGATTTGAAGAGTTGGATCTAAAGTATCTCTGCGATAAAATAGATAATACCAAGAATAATAGATATGGCTGCAAACGATGCTGCAGCACCCATGAACCATGTCATCATCTGACGCAGTTCAAATGTATGTTTGTTGATGCGTTCTTGGTGACTGTTTAAGTTGTCTAACTTCTCTTCAAATATTTTATAACGAAGCTCGCACTCTTTTAGATGAGCCTCAAGCGCATACTTTGTGTTNTCGTCCGTCATGCTGNCCCTCTGTTTCGTTGTCTTATAGCNAGTTCAGTCGGAGATAGCAAGGCAGTTTCTGTAGGNGTCACTCCTTGTNTTGTCCCCGTGGCCACAGGCGGTGCCACCTGAGGTGTTGCTGCAGTTGCCTGTGGTTGGGTTATTGCAGATATTTGAAGTTGATTTATAAGATCCTGTAAAGTGTCGGTGGGCTGCTGATCAATTATTGGCTCAGGTTCTCTTTTTAATTCAGGATTTTCAAGTAAGTTAATAAATTCTTCAACTGTGGTGCCTTTAATTTTAATATCTTCAGTTGTTCGTATTCCCTCCTGTACTTCTCGGTCATCGTCTGAATAAAAAATATCGTTGATGGGCAGACCGTCGACCAAGTCATATAAATTCATAATACGATCAATATCTACTATATCTTCAACCTCTCTAGATTCTCCGTTAATTTTAATTCTATCTGCTAGTTTTTGTAAAGAGGGATCAGAAAGTCGAACAGCTCTCGGTTCAAATTCATTTTCTAAAACTCTTGGAATAACATACATTTCGTCACGTTTTCGATGAGAGTAAAAATCATCTTCTGTGACTCCTAAAATTTTGTACGCATCTAACATTTTTTTAAATTTTTTAAATTCTCTAAACCTACTAATTAACTCTTTTTTATAAGAATCCACCGTTTTTTGTTTAGTTAAATTAACATCGTTATATGCCTCACTTTTAAATCCAGCACTTGTTCGACTTAGGGATTTACTGTAATCACCAATGTCGTATGATAGTGATCTTTTAGGATCCACTTGTTGAGCAGATATGCCTCCTAGTTTTAAAAATTGTTGTGGAGCGCTTATGGGCTCTCCATCTGAATCTAAATCTTGATTTAATGCTCCAGTAAAAAGTTCGGTTTGTCCAACTGTAGAAGGAAGTAGTTTTCCCCATAAAAAATTTAATATTTTTTTACCTTTACCTCCGTTTTCCCAAGTGTCAAAGTCTTCTATCCATATGTTTCCCCCAGTGGTTTTTTGATTAAATAAAACTTGTTTAGCATTATCAAAGTAAATACCCATATCAGAATATGCGCCAAAAAAATGATCCATTATGCCTGGGTTTTCATCTCCTCCTAATAAATAATTTTTACCAAATATTCTGTCGTTTAAGTTAGACATAAGTCCTTGTTCATCCTTATTTTGAATAAACTCTAAACTTTCTTCAAACGCCAAAAGCCACGCTGCTTGAGGTATCATAGTGGATAAATTGACCACATAAAATCTACCCTCTTCGTCTGGGGGAGTAACGGGCATCATTAAACTTTTATTATAAGGTGCCGCCACTTCATCTTGATAAGCGTCTAATTGTTCTTGAGTAATGCCAGTTAATTTTAAAGCTTGATCAATCAATACATAAGCTGAGCTAGCCACACCCGTTAGTCCGAGATATCTGCGCCAACCTGCATAGTTAATTGCTTCTTGAACAGCTTTATCTGGGTGCCTAAAATTAATTTCTCTAAACGCAAATAATAAATTTTGAGGAACAGTTCGAAGCATTTCAGAAGAAAACGAGACGAAGTTTCCAAAAAGAGGATTTACTTTAAAAGCTGATGTTATGTAAGGAACCCTACTGTACGTTGGAAAAGAAGCGTTAATCATTTCCCCAGCCGTATCTTTTATGATTTGTTCCATCTCTATTTCTTTGCCAGCGTTGTCTAAAGAATCATATCGCCTTTTAAATATTTGATTGTAATATATCTCCACATCTTTTTTATTTCTAAGAACACTTTTATAAAAATCTTTCATTCCTATATAACCATAAAACCTCCAGATATAGTCTCCACCTTGATAAATATTTACTAGTTTTTTCATTAACTCGTTATTGGTTACCCACTCTGCTATTTTTGCTGTCGTGTCTAATTTTCCAGACCCTATTTGACTTAACAAACTAGAGAACTCAGAGGCCACCACAGATTGATCAGTCATGCCTTGTTCTGAAAATTCTTTAACTAATGGCATAAATTCATCGGCGCTCATTTTTCCTTTGCCTGCAATATCTTTTAACATGTAACTAAAAGCAGTTCCTATATCTGACCCTTTTCCAATGAAGCCCATTATTCCCGGAAAAGCTACTGCGGTAATAAAGTTTCTCGCAACAGTTACTTGACTTAAAACTGTTTTACCCGTGTTAATTGCTGTTTTAATACCAAGAAGAGGGCGTATATAAGAACCAAGACCGCCTTTAAATAAAGCGTCCATAAAAATACCATCATCAAAAAGAGCTTTTGCAAAAGCAGGAGTTGTGAAAAATTGTTCTATTTCATCTCCAACAGGCACTAAAGTGTTTCTTAATACTTTTACAGGAACTAGTTTTGTGCCAGTGGCTCCGGGATAAAACTGTCTAAATAAATTTGTTGCAGCTTCTTCATCACCTTTAAACAAAAGAGGTTTTCCTCTGTTAAATCCTTTAATTGTTTCGTCTCTGCTTTGCTCAATTAATTTTTTGTAGAATTTACCCTTTTGTGCTACTTCAGAAAACTGTCGAGCCGTTTCCATTATTATTCTTCTTGTATCTGTTTCTTTACCAAATAATTTTTGCAACATTTGGGGCATTTTTTCCCCAGGTTTTAACATAGGGTCTTTTGCACCATATCTTTTTAGTGTGGTATTAACTATATCTTCTAGTTCTCTTGCAGACAAATTTCCAGTTTTAGCGTTTTGAAGTAAATCTTTTATAATTTGAGTGGATTTTGATCTTGTCATTCCTGGATATTTTTTTGCTAAATCGTAAAACCAATCGCCCGTCTCTTTTATGATTTTACCAGGCGCCGAAAAACCCTCTCTAACTTTTAGCACAGCGTAACTTTGTGAAAAATAATTTCTGAGGTCGCCAAAATATTCGTCAAACAATTTTGGATTAAGTTCGTAGCCGTCTTTTTTAGTTTTTTCTATTATCTTGTGGAGTCTAACCATTCCGTCTCTTAATTCTTTAGTGGGAAAAAGTTGTTTGTTTCTATGTATGCCAAAGCTTAAAGGGTTTTTTAAAACTCTAATTATGTTATCATATAACATTTGTCTTCGTAACTCAGAGTTTTTTTGACCGTATAAATTTACTTCGTCGCCTAAGTTGTAAACTATTCTTTCCATTTCATCTAATTGTTTTTCAACTACTTTTGAAGTGCTGTTAATTCTATTTTCCATAGATCTTTTTAAAAATATGTTATTTGGAGACCACCTTCCATTACTATTAATGTACTCTAAAGTTCTAGCGACAGATGCTTTAAATTTTTCTTTTATACTTGAAGAAGCGTAGTCATTCATCTTCCAATCTTCGTATCTAGGAAATTTTTTTTGAATGGCGTTTTTGTACCACATTCCCATTTTTTCCGTGGGCAACCTTCTTTGAAAAAATTCTCCTGTTCTTCTCATTCCCCACGATGCTCCATTATAACTTTTACCTAATATCATCGCAGCCATGTTAAAATTGGATTGCAGTCCCGACATAGCAAGGCGACCTACACCATAAGGCACCATTGTTCCGCCTATATTTTTTTGTCCAGCTAAACTCAACCATATTCCTTTTAAAAACGTTGGCAATGCTGCTCCAAAAGTTCCTACAGTTATGCCCTCATTTAAAGCCATTTTAAATCTGTTACGCATTGCAACAGCCGCCTTTTCTGAACCATAAAGATTAGCCTCGTCATCTAAAGAAGTTGGCCCTGTCAGCCCCATCATCTTTCCTAAATCGTCTACAATATAAGGAGCGTCCGATTCGTCCGATGTAAAAGCGTATCCTACTGGTACGGCTGGCGCTCCATAATAGCCTACCTTAGATAAAAAATTTGTCGTTCGACCTAAAGTTTTTCCTTTTCTGTCAGCTTCGCCTAACGCTCGAAAAGATTTTAATTTATTAAATATTTTTAAAGAAGTTCCATACGGCACACCATATTGAATTGAAAACCTTGCAAAATCTGCAACGCCATTGTCTTCTAAATTCATGGTAGCCCAGTTATTTTCAATCGCTGTCGTGTAGTCTGTGTCAAAACCACGGTCTACAAGTTCTGCTACAGCAGTTGTAACTCCCTTCGCAGCTCTGTTTAAACCCTCAGCTGATCCGATCGCTATGTTTTCGGAAAAAGAAGGTTTGTATTCTTGTTCTTTCCAAGGTTTAGCTCTTCGTGTTACGTTGTAGTAAGTGTTCAACTCGTTTTGCTCGTCAGAATTTTTTAAAGGATAAACAAATTTAGTCCCTGTTAAGTTAGAAAATCTATCTAAGTCTGTATCTTTTTGACTAGCAGCACTTTTAAAAAACCCTGATATAGAATCAAAACTTAATTTAGGAACTTCTTTTTCTAAATTAAATTGTTCTATAGTGTCTTTTGTTAATTGAAACTCAGGATTCTTTCCCCTTTCCGTAAAATAATAATCTACAATTTGAGGGTTGTTTTGAAATACATCGTCCAATAATTCTCTTTCTTTGCTTACAAACCTGTTATTTTTGATGTTATCAAATATCTCATCTAATTCGGATTTTTTTTCTGTCGAAAAATCTTGATTAGCTATGCTTTTAAACAAATTGTCTAATTCTAAATCGGCCATAAAAACCTCAACATTATTGAATAGGCTCTATACTGCTGTCAATTTGTGCAAAAGCTGCATTTGCTATAGCTATTTTTCCTTGTAAATCCTCTTCCGTAATTCTGCCTTCAGCTACCGCCGCAAACGCTTTTTGAAGACCGTCTAAAATAAAGACTGCATCTTGGTTAGTGCTAGCCAGTGTATACAAATCACTTCTCTCTGCTAAAGGATTTTGTAATCCTTTAGAGGAAAGTAAAGAACTTATCCTGCCAGAATCTTGTAAAAGGTCAATGTATGCTCCAGTTACATTTAAATCAGGCATTCCCGACGCTCCTTCTACACCAGCCACAGATAATAAAGGATTAATAGTGTCAAAGAATTTTTGCATCTCAGCAGGGTTTCCTAAAATCCTTCTTTGTTGATCATCACCCAAAGAATTAAAAGCACTACTAACTATTTTTGCTTTTTGTGCAGCCATGTCTGCAGCTATTCCCTCTTCACTTTTTTCTCCCGTTGCATAAGACATGAAATTTTTAATCTCTTGCATGTCTTCTTTTGACCACGATGCAGGATTGTTTATATCGATGCCGCTAGCTTCAACCATGCCTGTTACGTATGTCCAAACATTAGGAGTGTCTTTTTCCAATTTTGCAAGCTCGCCTTCCACCAACTTTTTATCAAGCTTTAATTGTTCTTCAAACTGTTTCTTATCAAAAGCAAATTTTTCTCTATCGAAATCCATTCGTGCTTTTTCAGCTTCTTCTGCTTTTTGGGCTGCAAATTTAGTTTCCGCCGCTAGAAGAGTGTCTTTTGTATCTGCACGTTTTTCTGCATCGGCTAGCATATCTAACTCTCGTCGTCTCTCTTTAGAGACTTGACCTTCTTTACCTAAATTTTTTATAAATGTAGCTACAGTCGGTCTTTCCCCTATTGTTCCACTAGGAAGAGGCTGAAGTAATTCTTCCAAAGTCGTTGTGGCTGCTCCCGTAATAGTATCTAAAGCAGTAGGGCTATACTTTGAGTAATCAATAGGAGACAGAATACCCTCCCTTCTAGCTCGTTCTTGAGCTATTAAATCGTCCAAACTTAACGATTTAGCTAAATCAACGTTAGCTTGTGTGATTCCAGATGACAAATTTGGACCGGCTCCAATTGATAGATTAGGATTAAAACCTAACATAGCGTCATTAAGAGCAGCTTCATTTACAACTAATTTACCAGTTTTATAACCTACTCGTCCGCCGACCGCATACTGTTCTCTATATTCCAACCCACTTGCGATACCCGTGCTACGGTGCTCGTGCTGTGGTTTTTTAAACATAGCGCGTTGTAAAACTTTACTCATAACTTACCCAAATAAATTGCCAACTGCGCCTGCTGCAGCGATGCCTGTTAAAATAGGGTTAGGACTTTGAAACTGTTGAGGCGTTGGCATACCGCTTAGAATATTTGCAAATTGACCAAGGCCAAAGAACGGTGTCTGAAATTGTCCTAAATTTTGTGCACCAATAATTTGTCTTTCAGCCTCTCCGATATCAAACAATTGACCCACATCTCCAAACAACCCAGCTTGTGCTGTTCGACCAAGTCCACCAAATATTTGACCAATACCTGCTTGTGTCTTACCAGCTTGTTGTTGTGCTTTCATTGCATCTCGTGCTGCACCAAATCTTAAATTAGAAAGCGCCTTTGCTGCGGCGTCACCTTGTGCTCGTGCAAGTTCTGCATCAGCAACAGCACCTCTGGTGCCTGATCCTGCAAAACCACCTGTTTGTATTTGCCGTTGTGCCTGTGCCGCTCTTTGTTGACCAAACAAACGTTCCAAATCTGTCATGGTTGTATCTGCAACAGCTTGTGTAAACGGATTCATGTAATCTTGCATTGCTTGTGGACCTGTTGTTTGCAACGCAGTGGATAATGCTTGGCCGCCTGCTGTTAAGAATGGTTGATACGATCCTAAACCTTGTTGTAAAATATTAGCTGCTTGTGTTTGTGGTGCAGTAAATCCAGGTGCAAGTTGTGCACCCGTTGGCACATTTTGTGGTTGCACCATTTCCAATAAACCAGGAATGATTGTTTGTGCAAATTGCTGTTGTTGAAGTTCTTCTAACGTTGCCATTATGCTTGCGCCTCTAATTTGTTCATCAAATCGTACATTCTTTGTGCTCCTAAATCAACACTACCGCCGCCCGCTGCCCGTACAGCGTCAGCCGTCATTACAAATTCGTTTTTCGATAGTCTAGCAGGCACATCATCTGCCCGTTCTTTGGCGCCNACAGGGATAAAGCCNCCNCCACGATAGTCCATTTCCATCGCTGGCTCACCNCCNTNTGCGAGCCCTATAATACCACCGTCTTTAACATTTGTAAACCGTGGGTTTATGCCTCTAAGATCGCCCATGTATCCAGGAGCGTCACCTAACGTTAAATCTAACCTGTCTTTTTCTCTGGCTCTGTTTTCTAAATATTGCAATACGGCAGCCGTGCTGCCTCCAAGAGCTGATACAATCATTTTGTTTTTGGGATCAGTCATAAAATCATACGCAACTTTTAATTTATCAAAACCTTTTGCCCGACTAAGTTGAGCTAGAATACTGTCGCTTACTGGTGCTGCCTCAATAATAGTGCCTGCTCCAGGCCGTGCTCCGCCTAGTCCTGCAACGGTGCCGCCAGGGTCAACTTCTCTTGACGCGATTGTTTCGGTTTCTGGCGATGAAAACAAACCACCTTCTCCTAAAGGAGAAGTAAAACTACCTTTAAAAGCATCAAAACTGCCAGGTCTAAACGCACCGCCCTCTACAAACGGATTACCTTGCAATGGTGCGCCACCTAAAAATCTTGCACCTTGTCCGAGAGCAAACGTCCCAAGACCGGCGCCCAGCGATCGACCTATACGACCTGTTCTATCAAAACTACCAAGTCCTGCCATGGCTGCAGCGACAGCTGGATTAAATGGAGCGACCAACGGAGCAGCAGCTGATGCAACTTCTGCTATCTCGTTTGGTATGATTTTTCTGACTGCTCTTTTTAATTTACTGCCTATGCCCATGATCTCTCCAATCTATCGTATTTTGCGTCATTTTCAATCATTATTGTCCTCTGATCGGCGGGTTTCTTATCTCTAAAAACGATGCATACACATTCATAGGTTGTTCATCGGGTGTAAAATTAAGACTGTCACCAGATTCTAGCACAAAAGCCCTGTTAAATGACGCCGCACCGTTATTTGCTATAGCTCCTTTGTCTATGGTTTTAATAAAACCTGTGACATCTGTTATGCTGAATGTGTTGCTGCTTGCTGTTCCCCCTGATTGATTAAAAAATTGCACAAAATTAACAATCACTGTGCTACCTGTGGGACACGTTAAAAATGAATTGCTTTGATCTGCTGTGGTTAAAGATTTACAAACCATGCCGTATTTTTGTTTTGTACCATTATCCAGTTGCACATAGTGCACGTTTATGTGTTGAGCGTTGACACTTGTCTGCCAACGTAATTCATCGTTTTCTTCTAATACTAATGGAACTTGTAAAAGTGTTCCAGCACCCGCACTAATTGTTCCGGCTTGTATGGGAAAAGAACTTGTGCTTTCTGAATTATCCTCAAACGCTAAAAAGAAAGAAGAAGAGCTAGCGTTTTCATTTTGCACTATTATGTTTTTTATTAAAATAACTTTACCTGCAGGACAACGTAACAACAGTTGACCGCTGCCTGTTGTATCTATTTGAGTGACTACATTTTTAAATTGTGCTGCCATTACGATGAGTTCATAAACCAAGCGATTTGATCACTAACTGATATTGAATCATCTTCATCAATCTTGTGTGACATTTTTAAAAACTCTCTTTCAACAGCTGCTGCTAGCACGTTCATATCACTTGCAAGTTGATTATGGGCAGTTTTTAATCCTTCAATTTGATTAGCCACCTGCATATCATTTACCGCTTCTGCAGAACTCATCGCTCTGTTAAAAGCATCCATAAAAATACTTGACGTAGGCAGTCTGTTAAATCTATTTCCAGCCATGGTTATTCCTCCGGGTGTTTGTATTTAAAATCATCTGACGGTAGTTCACTTGATTCTCTACCAGGGCATGCCATAGTTGTGCATGTTTTACCATCTTCAACAGTTTGTCCACAATGTTCACATTTAGTGCTCATGTGTTTCTCAATCCATCTGGTTGCATATTAAATCGATGGTCACCCATACGCCAAAAAGAACTGGTCGCATTGCTTGATACCACCATCGACACTTGTCGTCCACGTGCACGTATGGTCTGGTGTGTCGTGCCTGTAGCTGATGTAATTGTTTCTTCTGTTCGTTGTGTGCCGTTCGGATGATCTCTAAACTTTAGTGTGACTGTGACATCACCCACTTGGTCGTTGAAGTCAGGTATAAAATCACTGATATACATCATTTGTTCGCCGTCTGGTGGCAAGTCAATATCGCCTGATGTCAATGTGCACTCCATAGCCGAACCGTCGTCATCTGTGCCTGATTCGTGTTTAAATATTACAGAGCTGGATGCCGCAAGAGAACTTGCAAGCGGGTTGTCATAGATACCGACTGGCGCCCAAGCTCCTCTAGCCAATGTGCCTACAGACCATGTATTTTCTAAATAATTAAATATTACATAATTTGTAATGTCATCTGATGCATCGTTAGATCCTGTTGGATAGAACCACCATACTTCGTTAAATTTTACATTCAGTGCTGCAAAACATTTCATCTTTTGTTGTTTGGTAAGATTGTCAAACACATGTCGTTCTACTGTGCATGGTATGCTCTGCACTTGCCCACGATAAGCATAGAAACCATCATCGCCCATCCAATAAGCTGTGCCGTTATGTTCAACAACAGCGTTTGGTCCAACAAGTCCTGCGTTTTCCGCTAGTGTTTGAAAGGCATAAACATCTGGTTGTCCAACAAATGTCATAGAAAAAACAGTCGTGTCAGAAAACAATAAAATATTACCTTTGGTTCTAACCGCACCAAGAAGCAGGTTGCCGCCTTGTAATTCTACAGCACCTGCAAAGTTGTCGAG
>FUFK010046373.1_pt1 | contig 10362 bp, 5 predicted proteins | sample 1021851 | NCBI WGS metagenome assembly FUFK01 (sample SAMEA51879418, study PRJEB19060) | metagenome
ATTAGATCCATCAAAATGAAAGACCTTTGTAATACCAAGAATGTCTGGTGGAACTTGCAAATAATTTGATGTTTCATTAAAACTAAATGAAACTGACTGACCATCTATTGTTGATGTTGCTGTCTGTGTGGTGATACCCACATTGTCTGTATTTCCATCTCTAGATCTTCCTCTTTTTATATCGTCTTCTGTAATTTTATACTTTAAGAATGTTGGATATACACCATCAAAATGACGTTCTTGAAAGTATTGAATCGCATCATCCAATATATCCTCAACTTGCTCATCTGCAACGTTGATTTCCAATACGGGTGCACCTAACTGCCTTTTGGCATAAGTGATTAATTCTGATCGGGTGGATGGTTGGGCCATTTATACTATACCTCTATCCATATTTATAGTGCGGAGATTGACGATATGCCAGGTTGAACAAGAATGTTACCATCGACTAATCTGTAAAAAGTATTTCCAGAACTGACAATAACATCATATACATATCTACCTTCTTCTAAAAGTTTAGTTTGTGTTCCACCAAGAGATATGCGAATCTTTCCATCGATAGCACTTGTAAAACCAACAGCAAAGGTCGCTGCAGGAAAAGCAGTTGATCCTATGGAAACACTCTTGGTCATTTGAGATGAACCAGAGTATCCCTCAAGACTAAAAGCAGTGTTTGATGTTCCTACAACTTCAAAGTTACCTTCAAAATTAGCACCACCAAGCATGGTAAAATTAGCTGCATATGCAGCACCTGCTTCTGGATCAAATGTAATTTTTTTAGTTGCCATTTACTAACTCCTTTAGTAGAGATTTAATCTCATTCATTTCGTTTTTTAAAGTAGCAAGATCTTGCTCAACAGATAAGGATTTTTCCTTTTCAAGTTTTCTTTTTTTACGACGAGCAAGATACTGTTCATATTCAGTGTTGTTAGTATTGATAATTTGATTAGTTCTAGAATCTCTAACTAGATCACTATTACCTTCAACTGGAATGAAATTTGACATTATGCTAAAGTAATTACCCTCAAATCAGAAACTCTAGGAACGTAAGTTTGATTTGTTGCTGTTAAAACAAATTTGATCCTATAGTATTTGAAAGGTGGAAGATTTTCCATATTAAATTCATACTCTTTAAATGTTAATTCATTACTTTTAAATCCACCAACATCTGGTTTTGGAATACGTCTGTCAGGTCTACCATCATTTTTAGAAACATCAATAACTTGACCTAAATCGTTTAAGTTAGCAAAGCCAGGGAATGGTTCAAATATAGGATCAAAGTTAGGAGTAGCACTGATAGCATAATATGCTCTTATATCAGACAATTTATTAATATGAGCATCAAGAATTATTTTAATAGATGATGCTGAGTTCGCTAAACTATTTTCTCTAGACACATATTGACATGCTGTAGGATCATCGAGCAATGTGTTTACCCTAGAATCTTCTATGTAATTTGTAATCGGAGAATCAACTCTATTAGAAACTAAAACTGCACTCATTCTCTGTAAATCTACAACAGGTGATAAATTTGGATTACTACTTTCTAAAGTTAATGTCATATTAAATGACCTATCACCACTTGCAGCTTGAGTTACAGTATTATTAGTTTCATTTACTCTAGATGCAATCATTCTAGGAGAATTTAAGTAGTTTGTTTTATTCAAAGTTACTGTTTCACTTCCTTTATCTAAGAAAGGTAAATCACTACCCTGACCTGATCCATCATTTAAACTAGATGCAGATATTGTTTTTATCGTAGCAGTTAATGAAGTGCCAGGAACAGTTACGTTAGCAACGTTTGGTGCAATGATTTGGAATGGAATATTCTGCGTTGCATGAGCATTAAATCCACCAGTTGATTTAGTGTCATTAAAATATAATCTTGGTCTAGTCAAGGCACTGTCAGCTGATGATCTATCAATTACTGCTATATCGCCTGATGAATCAGCACCAGTATCAATTTTGATAGTGTAACTATCAAATGTAATTGGAGCAGGATCTCTATCAGTAATCTCACTTAGTAAATGAGTTTTATTAATTCTTCCTAGAGATACACCAGCTAATTCATATTTACGAACAGGAGTTCCTTTAATATATGCTTTTGGATTATTTCCCCTAGTTATACCTGTAATAGATCCACCAGAAGCACCAGTATATTTGATAATTTCATCTCCCATTTTCAAATAGCCAGGATTTGTTTCTCCGACAGCAGCATTCTCAAAAGTAGTAAAATGTTCAGTGCTATCAACAGATATTGTTGAAGTTGCATTTACACCATATGGTAATGATAATTTTGTTGGAGTAACATCAGTTTCAACATCAGTAATTGTCACCCTATTTGTTTCATGATGCATACCATGATTTCTATGATCAACTGTGAAGTGTAATCCATCACTTACCTCTGTAATTTTTTCTGGGAATGTAAAGCCTCCAGAGGAGAAGTTTAATTGAGTTGCAATACCAGTAGTTGGATGGTTGTAGAACATTGTTTTACCAGCACCAATAACAAAATCACCCTGAACATTATCAAGAATTAATTCAGTTGTTTGACCAATTGAAACAATAGACATTCTTGCATTTCTACCGTTAATATTAGTTCCATCTGTGTCATCAGTAAGTGTTCCTATACCTAAAACATCACCTTGTTGGAATCCACTACCAGAAGTTATAATTCTAGCTGATGATATTCCACCGTTAGTAACAAGCACATCAGCAGTCATGAAGTCTCCATTACCAGTTATGCTAGTGAGGGCAACTCCTGTATATAATTGTGTTCCAGAAGCAGGGAGGAATCCTAAACCAGCATTAACGATACTCATTGATCCAGTTCCGATACCAGCACTTCCAACATAATTACCTGATGCTTTTGAATGTTGATCGTCTGTTTGTGGGCCACTCTGAGAGATAGAAACTCCAAAAAGAATATCAGAATCTTGAAGTGTTGAACCCAATCCAACTCTAACTCTTTTTGAGTTTACATTGATTGAATTCGGCATCAATCTAGCAATTTGTTTATTACCCCTATCTAAAATTGGATTATATATTTCTAATGTTCCACTACTATCAAACACAGCTTTATTGATCACAAATTTTAAATCTTCCCATTGACTTGGCTCCCATGTAGAAGCGTTTTGTGATTTAAATAATGATCCTAGATATGGTTGCTGTGAAATAAATTCATCAGTTAATAGATCAGATTCTCCAACTCTTGATATGAAAACTTTATATTTCGTAGACCATGATGCTAAAGTTATAGCATATTCACTATTATCTCCCTCAAGAAAAACTGGTGCTTCAAAAGTAAATCTAGTTGCAACAGTTCCATTNGTGGAGGTAAGTATTTGATCAGGTGGTTTAACTATTTCAGAAAATGGTAAAATCTTTTGCGTCGGCACTCCTCCTTCCATCGTTCGGATTTGGAATGTCATTGGTATATCCATGTCATCTTTACTTTGGAAGTAAACATCACAACTAGTAACAAATATACCACCACTATCAGTGACTTGGAAAGATTGTGCTAATGGGTCATACCAAATATCTCTACGACCTGTCTCAGAGGTATCANTTGAAATTGCCTCTGTTTTCATAACAGTAGATCCTGTTAATGATCTAACGGTCTGTTCTCCTTTAGTTGGTTTNGTTTGAATAATAGCATTTCGNGTAGAAACAATTTGTTCTTGAACTGTTTCTAATGTTCCCTCAGCTGTATAATTGTCTTCACCATATGTTTCCGTATTGTCTTGATCATTTGTAGTATTGTCAATTAAAGTAAATGTTTTTGTTCCAGTTTCAAATTGAGGGTGATTACCACTATGNGGATTTGGAATATANAAACTACCAAGTANATTAGCACCAAGATCAGAAATTAATCTTCTATCNTNATACNANNGCNGTNGCACCACTNGTNGNACCTNNNAGTTCCATTCCNGTCNNTAATNTATCCNTAGAAATCTCCTTGNGGTTGATCTGCTAGTGATTTTATATCAACATTTAATATTGTTGATGTAGCAGAATATGTTGCTGGCATATTTGTAGCACCACCATTAGCAGATGCAAGTTGAACAGTACCAGGTGTTCCTAAGAATGTCTCAAGACCAGTTGCACCGACTTGAGAAATGTATGGATTTTTAGCATAAACTTCGGTTGGAGCGTTATATGGGCCTGCTCTATGATTTGATTGTGCTACTCTAAACCTAATGGCAGGAACATCTGTTCCTTCTGCTACTACACCAGATTCTGGCATTTTTCCAATAACAGTTTCACCAACTTGGAAAGTTCCAGATTGCATTGTGATCTCCATTAATTTTGGAGTGCAATACTTAGTTACCGCAACACCATCAAAGAATGCATACAATTGTGTTAGTGGTTTACACTTAGTTGCAACAAACTGTAAGTTTCTAGAACGCATGGTCATGATAACATCACGACTTACAACTCTATCACCTAGAGATTCATTATCAAAGTGTTCTGTAACAACTTTTCTAGTTCCATCTCTAACCTGATTTTCAATTCTAAATGTGTCTTGAATTGTATTTTCAAAAACTGTTGTGGTTGTCATCTCAACCATCTGTGAGTGGTTAACACTTCTACCACCATTAATCCAACCTGCTTTAATGATTTCTTCATGTTCAACACTAGTTGTTTCTGAGAACTGTTCGGTACGATTAACAGTATCTTGACCAACCCAGTTAGTTTCCCATGGTTCCCATTGTATTGGAGCCATTCCTGTTTGTGGATCAACTCCAAACTCTTGCATAGCCTGTGCCATGACACCAGCAAAGTTACCCTCTTGTTCAATTATTTTTGCATCNAGTCTAGCAGTATCNACCCATGTATCTGAAGCTGGTGANAATGTAATAGTTGCTTGCCAGAAACTAACNAAGAAAGGAGTAACACTNTCTGTTCTAGTTGCAAATTGTTGACTTAACCATTCAGTTTCAGTGTAATTAAGAGTNACAACATCNTTGCCTTTTCTAATATTGGTTCCTTCTGCCTCAAGGAAACTGCGATCAACAGACACATCTACATTTTCTACTGGGCCAGGCATTAGATCAATAGATGTNCAATAATGTTGAGGTCGTAATTCATGACGACGAGTATCTAAACTATTTTTAATTTTAAATCCTCGTGTTTCTTGTGGTTTAAGAGTTGTAAAATTATCAACAAAGAAACCAGATTTAAATTTATTCAACCCATCTGCATCGGCAACAAACAAACTTGATGTTTTTGTTTCAAGCATAGACAAAGATGTATAATATTCAAGATTTTTGATTCTATCCTCAAGACTCTTAATATCTTTCATTCTATATCGCTTATATTTTAAGAAATCAATACTCGCTTGTCTTGGTTGGAATAAAAATGGAGGNAAAGTAATACTTGCTATCTCTATCGCATCGTCAACTGGAATTGGTGGTTCTCTTTTTTCAGATGGATCACCATATTGAACTTGGAATCTTCCTGTTTTATCTAAGAAAATTCTATCAGTTCTTCCAACAAAATGAGAAAAAGTCATGTTAATTGACTCATCAGATGCTAATATATTTTTAGCAGAACTTCCTGCTGAATTAAATGATCTTCCAAAAAATTCAAAAGGTGATCTTACATTTTCAAGAACGGTAAAACTAGAAACTTTAGGTCTTATATCAAGTGTATCTGTAACATATTCACCATTTATCATTGGAATTTCTTTACTATAATCCCAACTATTATATGAATTTCTAGTGGTTATATCTCCCTCATCAGTTGAATCATAGTAACCATTCATGAAATATATTTTTAATTGTTTCTTGGGTGGTTTTGCATTTGATTTTCTAGTAATAAATCCATAATCATAAAATGTGCTTTTTTGACCATTAGTAAACGTATAGTTAGCTGATATGTTTCGACTAGTATTATCTAACGTAGTGATTAAACCCTGAACTGTCGATTCTTCAAATGTAACAACTTCACCTTCATTAAATGCTGTTTCATTTTGAGTAATGTATGTTATCTTATTATCGGTTGAAATTTCAGCAACAACAGCTACAGCACCACTATCTTGCCCCATTACTTTTTCACCTATGACCAAATCTGTTGTTTTTCCTGAAGGGCCATTTAAAGATGATAAAGTCATCGTAGGTGCAGAAGCCTCTGAAGTATCATTGGATTCAAAAATACCATGAATTTTAATTATATCAGCCTCATTTAATGCTATTTTCTCATCTTGAACTCTAGTTCCTATTGGATATCCACCACCACCATATACTAATCCATCATTTAAAGTTGTTGCTCCGATACCAGATCCAGCTTCTTTAGAAAAATTAACTACAACAGAATTTACTCGATCTAGTCTTTTTATTTTTGATGATATTTTTGATTTACGAAGAGTAGCAATTAAAGTGCATCCACTAGCAACAGCTCCCAAACCTCTTATTTGTAAAACTGTGTTACCTGTTGAAAAAGCGAACTGATTATCATTTAAAGCAACAGTTGTTCCATCAGGTCTCATGAAGATATATCTTTCCTCATCAAACGGTAAAAATGTTTCATTTGGCCCTGCAACCACAGCAGATGATAATTGACCCTCTCCAGTATTAGAGTTCAAAGAAACATTAACAGTAAATGATTTTCTAATAGTTAAACTTGAATTGGTAAGATCAACATCTGAAATAAATGATTTTGGCATTAATGCGTATAATCTATTTTCTGAAGATCTTTCTAAAGGAGATCTTACTAGTTTCAAATCTGAAACTTGTAAAGAAGTTCCAGCAGTTCCTTTGAATAATGCACCCTCAGTCACACCAGTTACAGTAGAGACACCAGTTACAATAACTTGATTATGATCTGTGTTAATTGAAGTGATTCCTACGAAAGATTTGTCATTATTTCCTAAACCACCAAACTGAAGAATATCACCTATTTTTAAAATATCTGGGAATAATTGATTTCCACTGGTTATGGTGCTAATTGAAACAGCACCTGAACCTAATGCTGAAGTCATATTAGCATCACCAAATGTAAAAATTGGTTGTTGAATTACATCCCCATTGAATGCATTAGCACGAGCACCGACATCACCTAAATCAGGGCCTCCATAAATTGATTTTACATCTTGCATTCCGTGAGATGTTATCGCAATAGCTACACGATTATTATCAACACCATTTACTATGAATGGTTCATTTACTACAAATTCTCCGACTTTATCATAAACTTCTAAAGATGTGCTATTGCTAACAGCAGATCTTAAAAATCCTGTAGCACCGCTATACTTTCCTTTTATTTGAGTTGGTATGGAGAATGTAACTGGTTCATTTAAAGTTATTTTAGAAAATAATTGAATATCATAAAGTGAAGTATCCCATTCATTTGTTGCAGAATTTGATGCTGAGTATGAACCAGATTCTAGTGCAAAATCATATACTCTTGCAACACCTATTTCACTACCAGCTGGAGCAGTAGCAGCACTTCCTACAATTCTTGAATCTCTCAAACTAACAATGTAGGTATTTCCAATACCAATTATTGGTGTACCCTTTACATTATTAAGTCTTACCGCGTTTCCTGTTTTATATGCAACACCTTGATTTTCTAATTTTTTTGATGTTCTTGGTTTTGGTGCATCAATATAAGTTGAACTTATAGTCTCAACTTCATATCCTTTTACAAATGCTTTACCTGGTGATACTTGATATACTGCAAGATCATCTGATGCTAATGATCCACCTTGTGTAAATTGACCAGCTTGATATACACCATTATTACCTACATTATCGTTTAAAGAATTTTTTAAAGAAACATTAAAACTCTTGACCATGTAATCACCAGATTCAGCATACGTTCTACGAGCTAATTCATCTCTAATGACACCATAGTTAGTGTTTTTAACTTGAGATCTTAAAACACCATCGACAACAACTGCTAATTCAACAAAATTAGAATCATTGAAATCATCTAGTGGTTTTGCAAATAAACTACATGATATTTTTAAACGATCAGCACCTGGTGCTGCATAATTGTTAAAACCTTTTGAGTTGTCTGCTAATGTTTCATCCTCATCGGCATTTATAATATCTTCTTCAATTCTTAAACCAATTCTAGCACTAGGAGTATTTGAGTATTGTGATAATATAATTGTTTCATCTTGAACTTGAACAAAATTACCTCTTATAAAATATACACCATTAGATATTGAAAAAGACGCAGCAGTAGATGTTGCATTATTTGCAATACATGATGCAAATGATTCTCCTGTTGGTATAAAAGCATTGTTATCAGGGCCTGAAATAATATCACTATCTGCTATTAATAATTCACCGTCAGCAAAAACTTTAATGCTGCTATCCTCCACACCAGAAGACATATATGAAATATAAAGTGTTAAATTACCATTCTCACTATTCTCAGACCTGAGAACCTGTTTAACTATAGCTGTTACACCAGTTGATGCTCCNATTATTTTNCTATCNATTANTTGATCAATATAAAATTCTACAGGAACTCCTAAATGACTATTATTTAATTCTACAGCAAAATATTCAAAAGAATANGCAGTGTTACCTGGTATTACTTTTGCACCTTCTTTGAAAAAATGTTGACCAAATTTTTCAATTTGATTCTGTAATATAGACTGAAGACCTGTTAATTCTCTTGCTTGAACAGGATAACCAGGCTTGAAAAGAACCTTATGATAATTATCATTAGGATCAAAATCATCAAAATATGGTGAAACGTTAAGGTTGGTTTGCTGAGCCATAGTTAATTAGAACTGTAATATTATTTTGATATCTTCTTTTTGATTGGAAGATCTTGTAATTGATGGTCTGTGATCAACATAAATCATATTTCCAGAATATCTATCAACCTCTGGATTAGAAACTCCTTTGGTAAATGATTGACCAAGGTAGTATGTTCTATTATTTAGAGTGGTAGAAAGACCTGAGAATGATGTGCTAATTGATAAATTAGAACTACCACCCACAATTGTTACACTTCCACCAGCAGTTGGTTCTGAAGTGAATCTTGTGGTGTTGTAACTGGGAACATTTGCGTCTAGGTGAACAGGAAACAATGTTGTGCTGATACCACTTGATCTTGCGGTAGCAAAACCAGCAATTGTTCTATCCTGCCAATATTTTAAAACACCCGTTGTTTGATCGTAAGAAATTACTCTTCCAACAGCAGTTTGACCTGTTCCTACGGTTTGACTTATGTAATCATCTGCTGTAAATGTCACAGAACTATATCCAGTTCCAGATAATCTTAAAGCGAAGGCAGCACTTGCTTTGTCTAATGTGAGTATTTCATTAGAGTTAAATGCTTTTGGATTCTCTAAAAGACCTATTCTAGAAATTTGATTTCCNGTTANGAAATCTGGNTTCTCAGCATCATTTTCAATTCTTGCATACATTAAAGCGTTGGTTGCACCCAACTCTCTATAGATATCTGCACCATGACCACCTGGTGGTGAAATAATTACATCAAGAACTGGGATACCCGTTGGAGTTGGAACAGATCCAGCAGCTAAATCAACATTACCATAAGTATATCCATATCCTTCATTTGATATGGTAACACTTTCTATTTGTGAATCATTATTAACAACAACAGTGCATTCTGCGTCAAATCCATCACCTTTAATTGGAACTCTAGTATAAGTTTGGTTAGCAGTTCCTATACCAGTTCCTCTATCTTTGACAACAACAATTTTAATACTACCATCTACAGCGTTATTTTTTACAGATGCATCTGCAGCATTATCACCCCAATTCGATGGAACTGGCATGAAATCAGTAGAATCAAATTTAATTAAATCTGCAGGTTTAATACTATACAGATATTTCCATATATATCCGTCTCCAGATGTACCAGGTGTTCTTGGTTCTAAATCNGTAAANGTTGGTTCGTCTAGAGATGGTTTACCGTCAGGTGTTTCAGGTGTTGTTCCGTTTTGTAAACAGATATAAACTCTAAAATCGCTATTAACAACAAAGTAATTTGCAGTGTATAAAGATGTTCCACCAGAGTTTGGTGGTGCATTAGAAATGTTATAATCGTGTCTATAATAATCATATGTTGTTCCAGAGTTCCAATTTAACTTAGGAACTATTTGCTTTACATCAGCAGCTGTTACCCTTTTTACAGCAACAATACTATCATGATAGTCATTCATTCTATCGAAACTATCAATTGGTGCTGGAGGATTAGAATCCCAGTCACTTTGAATACTAGTTGGATTTGGTAAACCCACAAATGCATAGTAAGAGTTAGTCGAAGTGGATACACCAGCAACGAAATTCTTTGCGTTTAATATTCTTATTTGATCCGTTATGATTGCCGACATGAACTTTTGTTTACACTTTTTTTATTTATTTAGACGAC
>FUFK010046234.1_pt1 | contig 10361 bp, 11 predicted proteins | sample 1021851 | NCBI WGS metagenome assembly FUFK01 (sample SAMEA51879418, study PRJEB19060) | metagenome
AGAATGTCAAAAATGTCTATATTTGAAATTTTTAAAAATCAGAAATATTGGGGAGGTAGTGGAATAGATTTCGAAGAAAGACTTGTTGATTTAGGGATGCTTGCTGGTGGATTAGTTAATAAAGGAGAAACTCATAAAGATTATTTAATACCAGACGTGAAAAGACCTTTGAAAAAAACAATTTTTTCAACTGTTTCTTCAAAGCGAGTATTTTGCCCAGATTGGTCTCATGCCCTATCTACAGAGGCTGAAATCATATACGAAAATGAAAATATTCATAGAGTTCATGTAACAGGAGGCACAACAGGTATTACTTTAAATGCATTAGAAAAATGGGCACCATTTACTCCAAGTTTTATAAACAGGGCTGAAGATCAAGCATTTATAATTTCATCCTTAAATAAAAATGAATTTTTATCACATATTCATGCACCCTATTTAATAATGAGACATGATAAATTAGATTTTGCAAAAAGAACTGTAACTAATGCAAAATTGGGAAAAGAAATTGGTAATTTAGAGAGAATTCTTTTATTTAGTTATTATAGTANATGTCCTGATTTTGATTTCAATCTAATTAAAGGCCATCTATGGCCATATACATCCTCTTTTATACAAAAGTTTCCTGAAATATTACTNTATTTTATTTTATTAATTGATGGAATTTCAAAAAGCGAAAAATTTTTGCATGATGCCTCAATAAGACTTAAAAGAACACAAAATTTTTGTAATGTTAAGTTAGAANATCAATTTAAACTCGAAAAAGAATTTTGGAAAAATTTTATTTTAAGAACAAATAACATTTTAGATGTTAAATCTTCTTTAAGAGAAATAATTTATTCATCTCAAATCGTAAAATAATTTATATTAAATCTAGTAAATGAAATGATAGATAAATCAAAAATATTTATAATTTTAAGTTATATATTTGTAATATATATTTCTTTACTTGCACTGATTTTTATATTTCAAAGATCTCTTATGTATTTTCCAGTAAAAGAAAAAATAAGTAAATCCTTTTATAAAAATACCCAATTAAAAATCATAGATATAAGTACATCAGATGGCTTAATTTTAAAGTCTTTATATAAAAAATCTGAAACAAATATTAATAAAACTATTCTTGTATTTCATGGGAATGCTGGTCATATTGGTCACAGAGTTAGTAAATTTAAACCTTTTATGGACAAAGGTTATGGTTTGCTTTTATTAGAATATAGAGGATATGGTGAAAACAAAGGCAAACCTACCAAATTAGGACTATATAGAGATGGGGAAGCAGCAATTAATTACCTAATTAATCAAAAAATTAAATCTAAAAATATAATAGTTTATGGAGAATCTCTAGGTACAGCAATTGCTACAAAGTTATCAACTAATTATTCTTTTAATATGACTATCTTAGAGGCTCCGTTTACATCTGTAGCTGATGTGGCACAAAAGAGATATTGGATCTTTCCAGCAAAATATTTAGTTTTAGATAATTTTGATAATTTAGGAATAATTGAAAAAATTAAATCTCCTTTATTATTACTACATGGCTACAAAGATTATGTAATTAATATAGCCTTTGGAAAAAAAGTATTTGAAGCTGCGCCCAAACCAAAAAAAGCTCTATTCGTTCAAAATGCTGGTCACAATAACCTTTTTGAATTTAATTTAGTTAATAAAATATTAAATTATCTGAAAAAATATTGATATTTATTATTTGAAATTTTTCNNTTATTTTTAGTTNTTTTTAGTANANTATTATNATATTTANANTGGCATTTGTTNAANAATTTAATAAATTCTTTATACTTTACAATTAGTTACAATTGATAATTAAAAAATTAAATCATAATCAATTTAATTGAAAATTGACAGTTAATGTATAAAAAAATTATAATTTTTACATTATTGGGNATAAGTATGAATAAATCAAAAAAAATTGTAAATTCAGAAATTATGGAAATTAATTATGATATTATAGAAAAATATTTTGAATTAGGTTATACAGACGGTCTTCCAGTAGTGCCTCCTACAAAAGAAAAAATAGATTTATTTGTAAATGCTCTTGGAGGAGACAGTGCTTTTGTGGAGTGTAACATTCCACCAAGATGGGGTGCATTAACAAGAGAAGTATTAGCTATAAATATGATCATGGCTGGATGCAAACCTGAATATGGGCCTGTAGTTCGTGCATCGATGAAAGCATTAACAGAAAGACCTTTTAACTTAAATGGTGTTCAAGCAACTACACATATGGCCTCTCCTTTAATCATTGTTAATGGACCAATTGCAAAACAAATTGATATGAATGGAGGAGCTAATGCATTTGGATCAGGNAATAGAGCCAACGCAACAATTGGAAGAGCAATTCGTTTAATAATGCTTAATGTTGGCGGAGGTAAAGCGCCTGACTTAGATAAATGTACTTTAGGAAATCCAGCAAAATATACATATTGTATTTGTGAAAATGAAGAAGCCTCCCCTTTTTCACCTTATCATGTAGAAAAAGGGTTTGATGCAGATACTTCCACAGTATTTGTAATTGCAGCAGAATCTCCTCATAGCGTTACCGACCACCTNTGTAATGATCCAGAAGGTATTTTAGATACAATGTGTTCCGCAATGAGTAACATAGCGTCAAATACATCTGTATTAAATGGTCATTGTGCTGTGGCACTTGGCCTTGAACATGCTAAAACAATTTCTAAATATGGCTGGACTAGAAATGATATTAAAAACTATTTATTTATGCATTCCGGNAATAAATTTGTAAAACATTCAAGAAATGATAAATATGGTAAAGTATATAATAGAAATTTACCAAAATGGTATAAACGTGATCCAGAAAGCTGGATTCCAATTATTGAAAGCCCAGAGAGAATACATTTATTTATTATTGGTGGTGATGCAGGAAGATTTTCTGCTTTTATACCAGGATGGGGACATATGAGTAACCCTGTTTTAAAACCAATTGACGATAGTAACCAGTTAAGCGATAAAAATTGTGATGATGGATTATGTGAAGTATAGGAGTTACAGTGAATAATAACAAAAATATATTTAAAATTTATGACCCTAGAGGAGACATTCTCTTAGAAAAAAGAAGTTTATCAAACAGAAAAAATACACTTGAAGGTTTAAGACTAGCTATTCTTGACAACTCTAAGTGGAATGCAAATAAAATTTTACGTGGATCAGCAAGTGCTTTATCTCAAGATATAAAATTTTCAAAAGTAAATTATTATGTAAAAAAGCATGGGTTTTCTACAGATGCAACTATTGAAATGATAGAAGAAATTGTTAATGATAATGATATTGTTTTAACTGCAATCGGTGATTGTGGTTCTTGTTGTTCAAGTTGTATTAGAGATGCGGTCGCATTAGAAGATAGAGGTATTCCTGCTGCACCAGTAATTACTACAGAATTTGTAAATGAAACAAAATTAACAAGAGTAGCTATAGGAATGCCTGATTTAAAACCAGTAGTTATAGATCATCCTGTTAGTTCAATAACTAATGATGAAGTTTTAGAAAGGGTTAAAATTATCAAAGAACAAGCACAGGAAGTCTGGCTTGGACAAAGACAAGATATTTAATTTTTAAATAAATTTAATGCCCATTAAAATTAAAATTAAAAAACTTATCATCCAAATGAAAGTTCTAAAATATTTAAGACCTAAAATATAAACTGGAATATATATCAATCTTACTAAAATCCACAGTAAAGCTAAATTAAAATTATCTACTTGATTAAAAACGGATAAGAAAAATAAAATAATAAATATTGGAAGTGTTTCTAATAAATTTTTAAATGCTCTATTTGATCTATCAAAATAAGATGAATATGTTATTTCTTTGTCTCTGGATGAAAATAAATAGTCTATAGAGATATCCTTTGTTGTAAACAATCCTATTAAAACTGGACAAAAAATATGAACAATTAATAATATACATGAGAAAAGTGCAATAATTTCCATAAATAACTCCATATGCAAAAGAAATTACGTATTTAAAACAAATTAATTATAACTATATTAACAAAGTTTAAATCAAATTGTTTAATTGATAATCATAATCTACAATTAAGTCTATATATTATGCATTTAATTATTTTTGTTTCTAAAATAAATATAAATCATGAAAACTTAACAAATCTAGGTTAATAATAAATTTCCTCCCCTAAATAATTAGGTTTTGTGGGATAATTATGAGATTAAGTAAATTATCCCACATTATTATCAAGCACATTAGATAATTCAGTAAAATCCTTTACAATAATATCTGGCTGAAATGGCGTGTGACCAAAAGGTCTCTTTCTTCTGTCTATAAATGCTGTGTGCATTCCAAAAGATTTTGCGCCTATACAATCAAAAGCATGATTGGCTACAAACAAACAATTCTTCTTATCAATTCTAGTCTTTAGCTCGACTAATCTATATGTTTTCCAATGTGGTTTAAAATAACCTGCTTCTTGAACAGAAATTGTAAAATCCATATCAAAACCAATGAATTGTTTTGCATTTTCTAACATATCCTGATCGCCATTTGAAAGTATCCCAAGTTTAAAATCATTTTCTCTTAACTTGTTTAAAGACAAGATAACGTCTGGAAAGGGTTTTAAAACTTCAATTTGCTTGATTAGCCATTCGACTTCTTTTTTTGTGTAATTAATACCACATCTATCCATTACGTAAGAGACAGCGTTTTGACCAATTGTACGATAATTTGTATGGTTGTTTTTACTTAATGCATCAATCATTGAATTTTCAAAATGTGTTCTACGCCACCAAGTCACAAAACGGTTAGGATCACCTTCCCATTTTTTGTTCTTCAAAAAAGGTATAACAGCTTCTGTTAACCCTTTTTGCATGTCAACAATAGTTCCATATTGATCAAAAATAATTAATTTTATTTTCTTTTTTATGATGTCAAAATTACTCATATATACTTATTGTAAAATTTAAAGTTAAAAACATTGAAGTTTTTGATATAATAACATTATAAAATATTATGAATATGATAAATACTATTTCAGGTATAAAAATTCAAAAATTTTCTCCAAATTTAGGAGCAATTATAACTGATGTCGACTTATCTAAAGGAGTTAATGATGATCAATTTAAAGATATTGAAAAAGCTTTTTTAGAATATCAAGTATTATTCTTTCAAAATCAAAATGAGATTTCCCCTGAGTTGCACTTAAAATTTGGTAAATTATTTGGTGAATTACACATGCATCCAGCCGCCCCATCAATGAATGGATATCCAGAGATTTTTGAAATTCATGCACATAAAGATAGTAAAGTTGCTAATGGTGAATTTTGGCATTCTGATGTATCATGTGATATTACACCACCTCTTGGAACAATGTTACAATTACACATTCTCCCTGAAACAGGTGGAGACACTATGTTTTCTAACATGTATGCAGCTTATAATGAGTTAAGTGATAAATATAAAACTTTATTAGATGGTTTAATTGCAATTCATGAGTCAGAGCATCTTTATAAAGGAAGATATGATGACAGAGGAGTAAATAAGGATGACATTAAAACACCTGCAGCAAAACATCCTTTAATTCGAACACACCCTATTACTGGTAAAAAAGCGATCTATGTAAATAGGACNTTTACAACTGGAATTGAAGGAATGAGCAAATATGAAAGTTCATCAATATTAGAATTTTTATTTAATCATTGTGAGCATGTCAATTTTCAAATTAGATACAGATGGAATAAAAACGATATGGCATTTTGGGATAATAGATGTACCATGCATAGAGCTATATGGGATTATTGGCCAAATGAAAGAAAAGGACGGAGAGTCACAATAAAAGGTGACAAGCCGATTTAATTTTAAAGTATGATTTTATGTTAAATAAAGAAGAAATAAAAAGATATCATGAAGATGGTTATATCATTCCAGAATTTAAAATGCCAGAGAACGATCTTCTCGAAATAGAAAAATTACATGATGAATTGATTAAAAAAAATCCACAGTTTTTAAATTATTGTCCTGCAGTCCTTGAATATGAAGAAAAGTTCTTAAAGTATTGTTTTAATGAAAAAATTTTAAATTATGTTGGGCAATTAATTGGTNATAATTTTGCATTATGGAACTCCAGTTTTTTTGCAAAACCAGCATATAATGGACATGCAACACCTTGGCATCAAGATGGTCAATATTGGCCAATCAGACCGTTAGCAACATGTACTGTTTGGTTAGCTGTTGACGATGCTAATGAAGAGAATGGATGTTTAAAATTTATTAGAGGCTCACATAGAGATAAAAATTTAAAACAACATGAGTTTAATGAAGATAAAAACCTAACATTACACCAAGAATTATTAAAATCAGAATTTAATGAAAAAGAATCAGTTAATTTAATATTAAAAAGAGGTCAAATTTCATTGCATGATGTATACTTAGTCCATGGATCTGATGCTAATTTATCATCAAAATCTAGAAGAGGCATGACAATGAGATTTATGCCTACAACAAGTGTTTTTGATCATAATTTGGCTAAAGAAAAATATAATAATTTAAATGTTTCAAAATACTCTAATAGAAAAATCTATCTTGCAAGAGGTTACGACAAGTCAAAAAGAAATAATCTNGAGGTTGTGAATTTCTAAATATAAATAATATCACCCTCGTGATTTATAAGATAAAGAACATCCGCCATCAACTACAAGAGTTTGTCCTGTNATATATTTTGCCCAATTAGATGATAAATAAACAACTGCTTTCCCAATATCAAAGCCATCTCCCTCAACGTTTAAAAGTGAAGCATCTTTACGTATTTTTCTTAATTTATCTGACATGCCATCTTGATAAACCATTGGAGTATAAACAGGTCCTGGTAAAATGCAGTTAACTCTAATGCCATCAGTACCATGATCAACTGCCATTGCTTTAGTAAGAGAGATTACTGCACCTTTTGAAGCTGAATAAGATGTGTAACCNTTNGGTCTAGTTGCAGAGATTGATGAAATATTTATTATTACACCACCATTTCCTGAATTAATCATTTCTGGAATAGAATACTTAGACATTAAAAACATTGGTTTAAGATTAATATTCATAACTTTGTCCCAATATTTCTCACTTTCATTAACAACNGATGTATTNCTAGCTATACCTATATTATTATCNANAATATCNAGTCTNNNCCATTTATTAATTACTTCTTTTACTACTTTTTTACATTCTGCGGAACTAGTTAAATCAGCACCTATTGCAAAAGCATTTCCTCCATTGTTTTTAATTAAATNAACTGTATTTTGCGCAAATTTTTTATTTATATCTACAACAAGTACTTTTGCCCCTGCTTCTGCTAGTAATATAGATGCAGCTCTACCATTTCCTATGCCATCACCATAAGATCCTCCACCTGCAACGATTGCAACTTTATCTTTTAACCCTAAATCAAGATTTTCTTTCATNAANCCCNCTAATAAAANTTATTCCATTCTAATATAAATTAATTTAAATTATTTTGTAATGTCTAATCGATTAAATGGTAAAGTAGCAGTTATAACTGGAGGAGCTAAAGGCTTAGGACTATCTATAGCTGAAAAGTTTCATGAAGAAGGATGTCAAATAATCATTTGTGATATTTTATCCTCAGAGGCTAAAAAAGTTGCTAAGAATTTAAAAGGAAAATCTTTCGAATTAGACGTANCAGANTCAAANCAAGTTTTAAATGTATTTAATGATATCANTAATTTATACAATAAAATAGATATATTNGTTAATAATGCTGGAATCAATGGCTTTGAAAATAGACCTGACATAATTGAAGAAAGAAATAGAATTAACAAAGCACAAATCAGAGAATATTCTGAAAATAAAACTATTGATACTCATTTCGATGTAACGGTAAATATGAGTGACTTTGACTGGTTTAAAATGATAAATACACATTTATCTGGGACTTTTTTCTGTACCAGAGAAGCATTAAATATCATGAATAAATACAATTCAGGCTCCATTATAAATATGGGATCAGTATTAGGGACAACTGGCGGACCTTCATCACCACACTATTCTGCTGCAAAAGGAGGAATTCTTGCATATACGAGGGCTTTGGCTAGNGAGGTAGCTAGCAGAAATATNAGAGTTAATGCGATAGCNCCAGGTTATATTGATACTGATATGACTAAAAATTTAGGATACGTAAAGGATTTAGTAAAAAGCCAAACACCTATGAAAAAATTTGGAGTTGCAGAAGATATCGGATGGGCCGCAGTATATTTAGCTTCAGATGAAGCTAAATTTATGACAGGACANACAATTTCACCAAATGGTGGGTTTGTAATGAGCCAGTAATATTTATTACAAAATAAAATCTAATCACACTAAAATAAACAAAAAATAATTTATAGATTTNATTTAAAATTTTAATTATTTTTANAATATAAATATTGAAAGTAAATAATGTCAATTTTAAAACTTGATAATNATAATGAAATTTATTACGAGTATGAAGAACCTAAAGAAGATGGTTATACTTGTGTTTTTGTAAATGCATTAACTGGTGACACATCAGCATGGACAGGTTTAATCAGTGAAAACTTGATTAAAAATAGTGATGGCTATTTAGTTTATAATTTTAGAGGACAAGCAAAGAGTAAATTTGATGTCAAACTAAATCTTGATTCCAATTTAATCGTTTCAGATTTGATTCAATTAATAAATCAAATTAAACCAAAAAACATAATTTTAGTTGGTCTTTCTATTGGGGGACTTTACGCTGCAATGACTTTAGAAAAAGGAATTGAAGCCAAAGGTTTAGTTTTAATAAATACACTTAGAAAACCTTCAGAAAGGTTAAATTGGATTAATAATGCTATGGTTAACGCAGTTAAGCTAGCAGGCACACCTCTTATTTTAGATATGGTAATGCCAGTAATGGCTTCACCAAAATTTTTAGACCAATTAAAAGACAACTCACTAAAATANGAAAATTATTTAGGCTTAGATGATTTTAATGGTATTTCTAAATTAATGCATGGGGGATTTACTGCAAATTGGAATTTTGATTGGAGTAAAATCGATATACCAACAATGGTTATGACAGGACATTATGATAAAGTATTTAGAATTCCTGAGGACATAAACGAATTAATTCAAAAAATTAATAATGTTAGAAGAATTGAAGTTCCAGAATGTGGTCATTTAATTCCATTAGAGGATCCAGAATTATTTTCATATCATCTTAATGGCTTTATTAAATCCATAAAATAATTAGATNTCTTATCTCATTCGGGTAATTAATAACCAAATAAATCTTAAAGAGAAGAAACTTCTAAAAACCCCTATTACATAAGTTAAAGCTGCAGCTAAAAGAATGGATCGACAGGCTTCATGATACTCAGCTGGTACTTTTTGTTTAATAATTGGATATGCTTTATTAAAACTTGCATCAATTTCAACATCAAGAGTAATTATGTGTATTAAAGCGCTAATTAATAAAGAAAAAGCAGCTATGGCCAAACATATTTTTATAAATCCATAAGAACCTGTCGCAAAGATTATAGGAAATCCAATCAATAAAATACCACTACCTAATTGCGTTATCCATGAAGTGTTCCTAATGATGACATTTCTTCTTTTTAATGGTTTATAATTTTCTTTATGTTGTATTGCATGAGCAATCTCATGACATATTATAGTAATAGAAGTTAAACTTTTTTTCCCAAGTCTATCCTCTAAGACCATGACTTTTTTATTTATTAAATCATAATGATCTCCGAGTTTAGTTCCTTCTATTTGAACATCATTAAGATTATGTTCTTGAAGTAATTCTTGGCCAAATTCAAAGCCAGTAAATGGCATATTTATCAATACTTTATCATTTTTTTTGAATATGTAATTATACCAAATAATTGGAGCTACAAATAATATAAATAAGAAAATTAAATATATAATCATTTTGGCTTTCTTAAAACTGCTTTATAAATTCATCATTATCAATGTCTATAATCTTGTTCGTACTTATTTCGTAAATATTATCGAAATTGTCATTTATTTGGGTTTTTTTAAAATATTGTCACATATACTGATTATAATTATTATGTAATAACTAATGTATTTTATGCAATATTATTATAAATATTTTTCCAATAGTGAGCGTGGTCTAATCTCAGCAAAATAGAATTTTTATTTAATGCGGAATCTGGGGTTCTATGAAGAAGACCTTCTGAACCACCTTTAAATATAGCTATGTCCCACTCATTTACGAATTGTTTTTTTTTTGAATTTTTTAATATTTTTTCATTTGGTTCACCATTTAAATAAGATATTTTGTCTCCAGCATCATCAGGCAGCCATTCTGTACCTTCTCCATAATAAGTTACTAATAATCT
>FUFK010069643.1_pt1 | contig 10361 bp, 15 predicted proteins | sample 1021851 | NCBI WGS metagenome assembly FUFK01 (sample SAMEA51879418, study PRJEB19060) | metagenome
ACATGGGGAATGGACTTTGTTAGCTTTTTAGTTACTGCCATTTTTATTCCTCTATTTTAGATTTTAATTGTTCGACTTCTGCCGAGAGTTCTTGAACTGCTTTTACAAGACTAGGTATAAACTTAGAATAAGTTAAACCATACATATCCCCATCACTGCTAAGAGTCGTGGTTAAGTTGGTTTCATCTTCTATTTTATAACCATATTCTTCTTCAAGTTTTTCAACATCTTGTGCCAAGAAACCTGTGTCTAACCAATCTTCTTTATGCTTGCCATCAGGTGTAACACTTAGGTCATCACTATACTTACTTCTTTTATCCCAACGATAAGTAACTGGTTCTAATTTGTTAATAAAATCTAGTCCTGTTTTAAGAGGCTCAACATCTGTTTTATCTCTTTTGTCTGATGCAACTGTCCAAGAAACTTGAATATTGGCTTCCCCTATATTCTCATCACCTAAGAAAATAGCATTACTTCCTGTTGTTTGATTACCACCCGGACTTCCTGTAATACCAGAATCTTTACCTAAACAAATGTTATTAGTACCAGTTGATATGTTTTGACCAGCAGATTTACCTAATGCAGTGTTGTTTTGTCCTGTAGCATTAGTCAATGCGTTCATTCCAACTGCGGTACATTGTTCTGCGTCTGTAGCGGTTTGTAGTGAGTTTGCTCCTATAGATGTATTTCTGCTTCCAGTAGAAACATTTAGCTGTGAAGCCCAACCCATAGCTGTATTATCAGCACCTGTCGTAAGGTCCTCCAACGACCTAGTACCGACTGCTGTATTTTCTGATCCTGTGGTGCAAGTCTTTAAAGTATCTTTCCCCACCGCAATATTGTTTGAGGCGGTTGTGTTTGCTCTTAAAGCATTATAACCAACGGCTGTTAGTGAACCACCTGTAGTAGTTGCACCTAATGCTTCAGAGCCTACTCCTGTGTTTTGAGAAGAAGTTGTAATTTTGTCTCCAGCTAAATAACCAATAAGTGTGTGTCCAGCACCAGTGGTTACATCATTACCAGCTTCGTGTCCTATAAATACATTTTCAGTTCCACTTGTATTTGCTGCACCAGCACCTTTACCGATTGCAAGGTTTGCATTGGCTGTGGTCATTGCGCCTAAAGCTGAAGCACCAATAGCAACAGAGTTAGAACCAGTAGTATTAGATGCAAGAGCAGACTTACCCACTGCTGTGTTATTTTCTCCATCTGTAGTTGATAATAAAGCATTTTGACCAACTGCCGTGTTTGCATTAGCTGTAGTTGCAGCTTCTAAAGCATCACTTCCAACAGCAACATTTTCATCGCCAGTTGTAATTGCAGCACCTGCATTTTTACCTACAGCAGTATTACTGTGTCCTGTGGTGTTTGCCGTTAAAGCTGAAGAACCAACGGCTGTGTTGTTATTGGCTGTGGTATTAGCGTCTAAGGCTGCTTGACCAACGGCAACATTTGCTGTACCAGTCGTGTTAGCTGCTAATGCATTTTCACCTACGGCTACATTGTTTGAAGCTGTGGTGTTTAAATCAAGTGCGTGATAACCAANNGCNGTNTTGTTTTCTCCTGTGGTGTTTGCAGATAAAGCCCCTTTTCCAATTCCTGTATTGTTTGCGCCAGTAGTGTTTAGCGTAAGAGCAACAAGACCTACAGCAGTATTACCATTTGCTGTGGTGTTAGCTTCTAAGGCTTTTTGTCCTACTGCTACATTTGAAGTTCCAGTCGTGTTAGATTTTAAAGCTTCCNTTCCCATAGCAGTGTTATTAGATGCTGTGGTGTTTGCTCCTAATGCATTATAACCAACTGCTGTATTGTGAACACCAGTCGTATTGGCATCTAAAGCTATAGTACCAATAGCTACATTTTCGTCACCTGTGGTATTTGCTTTAAGGGCTTCTTTTCCAACCGCTGTATTATTTGCACCAGTGTTGTAATAAAGAGACTGGTGCCCAATTGCTGTGTTTGCACTAGAAGTTGTGTTTGTGTACAAAGCACCTTTACCTACAGCAACTTGTTGACTTCCTGTCGTATTATTTATTGCTGCATCTTTTCCAACCGCAACACTTTGATCGCCTGTGGTGTTTGCTGTTAAAGCATCCATACCAACAGCCGTATTTTGATCAGCTAAATTTGCTCTTAGTGCATCTTTACCAACAGCCACATTTGATGTGCCTGTTTCATTTAATTTTAAAGCTGATAAACCAACTGCGGTGTTACTGTCTGCTGTGGTTGCAGCACCTAAAGCATCTTGCCCTATAGCAGTATTATTTGATCCTGTTGTGTTTGCGTCTAAAGATGTATTACCAACGGCTGTGTTTGAAGCACCTGTGGTGTTTGATACTAAAGCATTTGTACCTATAGCAACATTGTTAGCGCCTGTTGTTGTTCCTTGTGCTGCATTCACTCCCACTGCTGTATTTTCTGCACCAGTTGTTGCATTACTTAAAACACCATAACCTACGCCTGTGTTTGAATTTGCAGTTGTTGCTGCATCCAAAGTTAATGAACCAATCGCTACATTGTATGAACCTGTGGTTATTGAACTACCAGCAGCATCGCCCACTGCCACATTGTCCGATCCCGTTGTAAATGCATCAAGAGCGTTCTCCCCTACGGCAATATTATTTGTTCCTGTGGTCATGGCTGTACCGAGTGCGCCAGAACCTAGACCGACATTGCCTGTACCGCCTGTTAGATCGAGTACATCGGTGACTGCTGCGCCTGATCCAGCACCATCNGTNACAANCATCTTGATTCCGCCATTCGGAATGACAACATTTGCGCCTGTGCCTTGAGATATGGTTACTTGATAACCTGCGTTGTTTTGAATCACCCAAGTCTTACTGACTGTGTTGGGTGCTAAGGTAACTGTATTCGTTGCAGTAATTGATCCTGTCAGCGTTAGAGCAAAGGCTCTAGCTGCATCAGCAGCACCATCTGCCATTGTAATTGTGTGCGAAGTTCCAGTAATGGCTTCTGAGCCAGAACCCCATGCTTCTGCAATTAATTCTAAATTTGTATTGGTACTCGTTCCCCAAGTACCTGACTCATCGCCTGTAGCGATTTCTTTTAATCTTAGATCATTTACATAAGTTGCCATTCTTTTTCCTCTTTAATTTAGCAATTAAGCTGCTACATCATCCCAATCAACATTTTGTGAATCATCAACAGATGAATAATTTGGTGTTTGAGATGTTGAAACATCACTATAATTTGGTGTTTGTGAATCGTCAACTAATCCCCAAACAAGTAATTGTGTTATTTGTCCTGTTCCCTCTACGCCTATAAGGGAAATTATTGCATTTCCTTGAGTAACAAGATCACCAATTTGTCCTGTGCTAGTACTTTGAGTAACAGAAATAATATTATTTGTTACAAGACTTAATGTACCTAATGCACTTGTAGCAGCTATTCCTGTCGGATAAACATTTGCATCACAAGTAACTGTTTCCTCACCTTGTGATATTGTTGAAGCAGCACCGCTAACACCTACAATTGCTACACCATTTGCAACAACTGTGCCAACAGCACCAGTACCAGCTACTCCTGTTTCGCTAACATTGGCATCACCACTTACTGATTCGCCACCTAAAGCACTTGTGCCAACTACTCCAGTTACAGAAAGATTAGCTATACCTGTAACAGTCAAACTATCTACTGCTCCTGTTGCTGATACCCCTGTTTCGCTAACATTCGCATCAGCAGATATGCTTAATGATCCTAGTGCGCTTGTTCCAGCTACTCCTGTTTCTGTAACATTTGCAACACCTGTTACAGTTAGACTGCCGATACCACCTGTAGCTGCAACGCCTGTTTCTGCAACATTAGCATCACAACTAACAGTTTCTGTTCCTAATGCAGTAGTTCCCGCAAGCCCCGTGAGGCTTACAGTCATATTGTGAGGCTGACCCCATGCGCCAGAACCCCATGTGGAACGACCCCAACCGACAGCCATTAGCTGTCCTTACGCTATTCTGATAACAGCGTTACTTGCGTCTGCAGTTGGGAAAGATATTGTAAAACTACCTGCTGTGCTTGTTTTGTCTCCACCGAAATCAAAAACGGCAACTGCTGGATCGCCAGTAGCTGTATCATTATAAATCATACAACCTCTTGCAGTGACAGTAGCTGTTCCAAAAGTCAAATCAGCAAAATCAGTAAACGCAGTTGTTCCTGATGATGTAGGGTTGACATTTGTTAAAGCTGCTCCACCAGCAGTATAGTTTGTTCCTGATGCTTCTTGACTTGTGCTATAGGCTGTAGTAGCAGCACTCATAGTCGCAGAGCTGGTAAATAAAGCAAGCTTAAAGGTATTACCTCCAGTTGCTTTAAAGTTGTGCGTTCCTTCAAGAAGTTCTTTCTTAAAAGAAGTACACATTGCTTGTGTTATAGCCATTATAGCCTCCGAATAATTTCAGCTAAGTCTTTATGACCTTGCTGTTCTAATTGATTACCTATAGTACACATATGGTTTTTAATCGCCTCATGCATATAATAAGCAATGATTTTGTAACACACATTTTTAAAAGCGTGTGCTTGTGCTTTAATTTGCGGTGGTGCTGTATCACTTACCGAAATAATTTTTTCAGTCGCCATTTCAGCAACTTCTTCTGGAGTATGACCTCTATTTTTAGTTGTCTTAACTCCTAAATTTCCTATAGATATTTCAAATTTATCTGTTTGCATCAGTATTTATTTGGTTCTGGTGGATTTAAATTTATATCATTCCTATCAATTTTCCCAACTGGTTTACTATTTTCTTCAATTTTAACTTCTGAAAAATTACAAACCTTAATGCCAGACCCATTTTGATAAGTAACTTTAGGATCATCTAATCTATGATATCCATAAAGTTTATCTTTAAAATTTATATCAGTGTCTAACAATGTTGATCTAGGTGCAATTGAAATTTTAATTCCAGCATCTAAAGATTTAGAAAGCCAAAACTCAACACAAGCTCTACCTGCTTCAGCAAAATGCATATTTGTACTATAAGTAAAATCAACTCCAAATATGGACATACTTTTAACTTTTGACCACAAAGCAAATGCAATTGCATAAGCAATAGTATTATTAAAATAAGCGCATCCTAAATCACCAACTATTTTTTCTAAAGGATACTCTTTAGCAGAAGGAACTCTTTTGTCTAATTTGCAAGTGTATATAGGAAAATTACATACAGGTAATTTTTTCCTCATCATGCTTGTCATGCTTCCAGCATCTTCAGTATCTAAAAATCTGCTCATAGGGTCTAATATAAAAGCTCTGTCTATATTAGGTAAAACCCCTATCATTGCATTGACTGCCCAAATCTCATCAAATTCAACGCTATGTGTTTGTGAAAGATGAAAATCTATTTGACTTTGACCCATAGCTACAATTGCAATATTTTTACCTTGCAAATTTTCTATGGGTGTTTTTTTATATGTCAATTCTTCTTTGTCCACTCCTGTATGCATCCTTCCTATTATAGTCATCTGACTGCAATGTTAATCTTGATAAACCCTCTTTAAATCTAGTTTCATAAACAGCAAGAACATCGGGTTCACCTTTCATATATGTATAAGCCTCAACTAAACTAGCATATAACAATGGCTCTGGCGCATTTGTTCCAAGCCACGATGTACCATCAGATGAAGCAGTTATTGATTGTGGCACATAAAAATAATGTAACTCAACAGTAAAATTACTATTTGGTGTTGGTCCTAGAATAAAACTATCATTATCAAACTGAGCATAATACTTTGGCACACCAGTAGTAGCAGAAGCAGGAAATGCCTCTCTTATAAAATTAACATCTTTATTTAATAAATAATTGTAATTACTATCAGTATCAATTACTGCTAAAGAATAAGGATATAAATAATCAGTTGGTGCAGTTAAATATGAATTACCACTAGTTAAACTTCCTGTTACATTCTTTCTAAAATTAGGTAACTGAGTAGATTTAATGATTCTATTTTCAGCTTGAACAACAATGTTTGTAAGATTATTTACAAAAGATGTTTCAGTATTTTGTGTATAGTCTTGTATTGCAGACTTTAATGTTGTAAATGTCCAACTCATTCTGTACTCACTGTTAATTTTCCTACACTTCCTGTTATTTTTAAGCCCATAGTGCTAGAGCCAAATACATTTGATCCACCACCAATAGGATCAAAAGAAAAGTATGATGTAGATTCTGCTTCACCTTTATCTACTCTTGGGTTAAATAAAGATTGAGGATCGTTTGTATTAACATCCCCTACTCTTAGTTGTGGTTGATCTGGATCAAAACACTCTTTACAAACTCTTAAACCATTTCTAACTTGATCTTCTATTTCATAACGAAGTTCATTAAGTTTATAAGTAAAACCACATCTATCACATTCACCTAATGCTTTTGATGCTCTTGCATAGCTCATATTAATATCTACCTTGAACTAAATCAGGTACAAATTTAACTGTTGCTTTCTCTCTGTCTGCTTCGCTAACTTCTGCCCACAACTCATCGTATCTTTGTTTTAATAAAGGCACTCTTTGTAAAGCCTCATCATGTTTAGTAGCAATGTTATAAGCTATTGCATAAGTTAAACATGGCAAATATCTAGTAGGTACATCAGCATTATTACTAGAAGGATTTCCAGCATCTTCTACTCTAGCAATATAATCATAAACTAAAGTATATGTTTGTGCGCTATCTGGTGTTGACCACAAAACAATATTGGATGTACCAACATTTTTATCAACAAAAAATTGTGAAGGCTTTGACTGATTTAGTTTTGTAGCTTGATGATTGTACTGTGTCCTAGATATTCTATTTAACCTTTGATCGAATTGTTTATCTACATTACCAGCATCTGTTCTAATAAAAGCATCTACTATTTCTAATGCACTTTGTTCTGCTGAATAACTTGAAGTGCCTGATTCTAAAGTTTGTGATGCTTGTTCTATCTTCCAAAGATTTAAACCTTTATTTTGCCATTCTAAAAATATTAAATTTAATGCACGTTTAGCACTTCTATAATCATAGCCTGAACGCATAGTAAGACCACATAAATCATAGGCTTCTTCCATAATGTCTGATAAATCTAAATTAAATGTAGTTCTTTCACTAGTTGCCATTTATTTTTTCCTTTTTTTATTTATTTTTTTCTTTTTAAAGGTATATTTTTTTTTACTTGCTGGTGCTTTCTTTGTCATTACAGCAAAGTTAGCTCTAGTCATTACCATTTAACATTTCCATCTTCTACGAGCCTGTCTAATTCTAGAGTTAGGATCGTTTCTTGTTTTGGCTGAACTTCTTTTTAATTGACCAAGTGATCTTGCACAATAAGATTTTCTGCGTTTTGCAGCTTTACTGCCTTTTTTTACTTTACCAGTAACAGCAGTTTTTAATTTAGAACCAGGATTTAATCTCCTATAGGCTTTTACACCAGCTTTAGTCATACCAGCACCAGACTTAGTAGGTCTAAAGTTTTTCTTATTTCTAGGAGGCATCTTAGCCTTTTTTCTTATTGGCATAAAAAAATATTTATATAACTAAAAAAAGTTTACTGGTTTATGTTTTACCGCCAAACTTTTTATACATCATGTCTTTAAAGTTTTCTACTTTCATGCCATTTTTCATACCACGCATTTCAGTTTTTTTACCCATAGATTTCATGACTTTAGTTTTTTTACCCATAGCTCTTTTAGCTACTTTGGTTTTTTTACCACCTTTCATGATTTTGGTTTTTTTACCACCCATTTTTTTCATTTCTCGCATAGTCTTCTCCTGCTTAATATTTGAGATTTAAATTGTTCATTATTATAATTTTTATAATAACCTTTTTTAAAAATATTATCAGATGCTTTTATTAATATATCTAGTCTTTGAATAAATATTTGATAATAATCATCTTCAAATAAACCTTGAAATTCTTCTTGTTTGGTTGCAAATTCTATTTCAGTATCAGGGTGTGATCCCATTACATATAAATTTAATTTATTTGCTTTTTGATTTAGTAAATTAATTCTTGTATCTACCTCATCTGCGGTAATATTTTCATAATCATCACCACAATAAATAATTACATCATAAGTATCATCAAAATTTATAATGTAATCCATTAAGTCTGACCACATATCACATTTACTTATAACAACATTTACTTTGTTGTTATCCCAAGTTTTTTTTGCGTGTGGACAAGCAGGAAGATTATTGAATTTTTCCTGCGGATTTTCTAAAACAGTGCGACTCCATTGACGAAGTTCATTCATCAATAGAGTCTTATCTAACACTATTTTTTCTTAGGGGATTTTTTTTTAACTGTTTTCTTTTTAGTTACAGTTTTTTTCTTAACTGGTTCTTTCTTTACAGTTTCTTTTTTTACAGTTTCCTTTTTAATTGATTTTTTAGGAGTAGAAGAAAGTTCTTTATGCTTTCTTTCAGCATCCTCTAAATCAGGGTCTGGTCCAAAAATAACTCTGTAAATTCCATCTTCTCCTTTTTTTAATACATTGTATTGAGGAGGGAAATTACCATTTTCTGAAATAATATAATTTGACATATTAATCTCCGTAAACTTTAACCATTTCTAAAACAATTGAATAGGTATCTCCTGAAGAGTGACCTTTAGTAGTAAACAAAATATCTCCTGTTTTACCACTACCTGCATTATTTGGTAAACCACCAAAGTCTCCAAATTCCATATGTCCATTACTACTTTCAGCAAGTTCCATTAATAAAACATTACTTGTAGCATCTAAAAACATTTGAACAGACATACCTACGATAGCATGACTAACCCGCATAACTCTAACTTCTGAACAGGCTACACCTGCTGCATTAGAAGCCAAAGCAGATACATCTACTTTGGCTACTGCGGATTCGCCACTACCATCGCTGACATTGGTAAACTTCATAACACAATTTCTTTCACCATCAATGATGGTTTGTGAAGTTACTGCATCAGCCATAATTTACTCCTAGCTAAAACTATGAGAAACAGTGCCATCACCAAAGACATGACCATTAAGAAGCCATATAGCATCTGTAATAGCTACACATCTAATATGACCGCCAATAAAACGACCATCAGTGTCAGCATCCATAGTTAATCTATAGTCAGCAGCAGCAGGAACATTCCATCCTGCGGTGTCGATATCTTCATTAAGAGCTACTACGCTTCCTAATTCATCTTTATCAAGCTGAAATACCATTCCTTGGAAAGTATCTGCACTGGAAGCACCTTGTAAAATAAAAGTACCTGTAAATGTAGTGCCTATGTGAAACTCATAATATAGTCCAGCAGCAGCAGCAGGCAAAGTTACTGTAATACCAGCAGCCCTATTTAAACTAAAAATAGTTCCAGACTGTGCTGTAGTTGGAGTTAGTGTTGCATCAGTAACGCTAGTAACAGGAAATAAATTATTTAGTGTACCTGTTGTACTAATATTACCACTTGTATCAACATCTAGATTAGTTGTAATTGCTCCAGTTGTTGAGTTTTTAGTGATTTGTTCAAAACCACCTTCGGACCTAACTGGTCCATTAAATGTTGTATTCGCCATTTTTTTCTCCTAAAAGAAAATATCTATCATCTTGGCAAGTCTGCTAGGGCAGTTGATAGACAAATTAAAAAATTCCCTAGAACGAAAAAAAGGGGAGCATAGCTCCCCTTAAAGTTTTAGCTTGAGCCTGGTGATCCAAAGATACCTAAAGGATCAGATACTCCAAATGAATATCTTTCTCTTGCTTTGTATCTTACGTTACCAGTATCAAAGTCTCCATCCATGCTTGTAGTCATTGGACTTCTGACAAAATGCTTCATGCCGTCAGGCACATCAGTAATGATAAAGAAAGCATTAGTATCAGTTAAATAATGATTAACTGAATAGCCTTCTGGAATCACACCATTGCTTCTGACTGCATTAATGTCATTGTCAGCAGTTCCAACTCTGTACTCACTTTCTAGAAGACGAGTAGCCACGAATTGAAGATCAGTAGGAACGATCAACTTTCTAGGTCTAGCTGCAATTTTTAAACCTCTTTCATCGGTCCACTTGCTTATTTGAATTACTGCATCTTCTAAAGATGTTTCATTCAAGTCAGCACCTGTGGAAGGTCTGTTAGAGTTTTTGCCACCAGATACTAGAGGATGTCCGTCTCCTCCTGTAACTCCGTCACCATCTGCTGTAAATAAGTTTACACCATCTCCAGATTGGAAACTGTTTGTAAACCCATTATTCAATGGTGCTGCTGCTTTCACTTGTTTAGTGTAAGCCATTGCTCTAGCTAGTGCTTTAGTATATCTAGCAGATAAACTCACATAAAGATTATCTTCCATAGCTTCCTCAGTAACTGAGAAACCTAAAGCAATAGTTTCGTGTGTATAACGAGC
>FUFK010045785.1_pt1 | contig 10360 bp, 8 predicted proteins | sample 1021851 | NCBI WGS metagenome assembly FUFK01 (sample SAMEA51879418, study PRJEB19060) | metagenome
GGCTATTTATCCATTAGGTTATGTATTTGGTTACCTAACAGGTGGTGTAGATGCTAACTCACTAAACGTTGTTTACAACTTAGCTGACTTCATTAACAAGATTGCATTTGGTCTAGTAATCTGGGCTGCTGCAATGAGTTCAGGAGCTGGCTCAAGAGCAAGATAATTACTATTTAAAGTAAATTTATAGGGCGAGTATGTTTTACATACTTGCCCTATTTTTTTTTAAGCTTATATATATTGCATGGCTAAAATCACTTACATAACATCTGATGCTAAAGTTCATGAAATCGAGGTTCAAAATGGTCTCACTGTTATGGAGGGTGCTGTCCAAAATAATATACCCGGCATAGATGCCGACTGCGGAGGTGGAATGGCCTGTGCGACTTGCCATGTTTATGTCCAAGATGATTGGTTTAATAAAATTCCTAAGAAAGAAGATGGAGAAGAAGATATGTTAGATATGGCATTTGAACCAAAAAAAAATAGTAGATTAAGTTGTCAGCTAATTGTTTCAGATGAATTAGACGGCTTGGTTGTTAACATTCCAACAAAACAAGCATAGATGAATAAAACTGATGCATTAATTATTGGAGCAGGTCCAACAGGATTATTTACTGCACATCAACTAAATTTGATTGGACTAAACTGTGAAGTAGTTGACAACCTAGATAAGATTGGCGGTCAATGTATCGAGCTTTATCCTGATAAACCAATTTACGATATACCAGCGGTGCCTGAATGTACAGGAGAGGAACTTACTAATAATTTATTAAATCAGTTAAAACCATTTGATATTAAATTCCATTTAAATCAAAGAGTTGAAGAAGTTAAAAGAGATAACGAAAATTGGATTGTAAAAACTAATAGTGGTACTACTTTTTTAACACCAAATGTTATTATTGCAGGAGGTGTTGGTTCATTTGAACCTAGAAAATTTTCTCCTAAAGAGTGTGAAAAATTTGAAAATAAATCATTATTTTATTCTGTAAAAGATAAAAAAATTTTTGAGGGAAAAACAGTATCAATTTTTGGTGGTGGAGATAGCGCACTAGATTGGGCAGTTGAATTATCAAAAAAATCCAAAGTAAATTTGATACACAGAAGAGATGAGTTCAGAGGTGCAGAAGCTACTGTTAGCAAAATGTATGCGCAAGTAAAAGAGGGTAAAATAAATCTTTTTACAAAATATCAAATGACTTCAGTCAAAGGAAATGGTCAATTAGAAAGTATAGATATAAAAAATGATGAGGATGAAATAAAGAATATAAAAACTGATTACGCTTTAGGTTTTTTTGGTTTAATAATGCAATTAGGACCTATAGCTAATTGGGGACTTAATATAGATAAAAAAACTATAGAAGTAGATACAGAAAAATTTGAAACTAATCAAAAAGGTATTTATGCAGTGGGTGATATTTGTAATTATCCTGGTAAATTGAAATTAATTTTGTCTGGATTCCATGAAGGTGCTTTGGCAGCAAGAGCATGTTTTAAATTAGCAAGACCAAATGAAAAATATAGATTTGAGTTCACAACAACCTCAACAAACTTATTAAAAAGACTTGGAAAAAAAGAGTGATAGATCTTTTTTCAGCTAATACACCTAATGGCAAAAAAATTAGTATTATGCTCGAGGAAATTGGATTTGACTACAAAGTAATCAAAGTTGATATTAATAATGGTGAACAATTTAAAGATGAGTTCAAAAAAATAAGTCCTTTAAGCAAAATTCCAGTAATTATTGATCATAAAAATAAAAAAACTGTCTTTGAGTCAGGGGCTATTTTAATTTATTTAGCAGAGCTAAGTGGAAAATTTTATAATTCNGAAGAAAGATTAGAAATTAATCAGTGGTTGATGGCTCAAATGGGTTATGTTGGTCCAATGTTAGGTCAACACCATCAATTCCATCATTATAATCCTGGAAAAAGTAAATTTGGTGAGGAGAGATATTTTAAAATTTCTAAACGAATATACAAGGAATTGGACGAGAGATTATCTAAATCAAAATATTTATCAGGTGATAATTACACAATTGCAGATATTGGGACATTCCCTTGGATAGCAAGACACGAATGGCATGACATTGGCCTTAAAAATTATAAAAATCTTACCAGATGGTACGAGGAAATTTCAAAAAGAGATGGTGTTAAAAAGGGATTTGCTTTTATGGATGAAAATGAAGTTCCACCTAAACCANNTTAGTTCATTGAGCTNAGTAATCTAAATAAAGACGCAAAAATTCCATGACCTGAAACCTCTATAGCGAGGACAATNATAATTATCAAAAGTATTTTTGTATCCATTAACTAAATACAATAAATAACAAAATTATCCAAAACAAACCATAATAATAATATATATACTTTTTAGTAAAATAATAAGTTACGGGATTATGAACTTTTTTAGTTTTTTTCTTTTTTTTAGTCATCGGCGTGAACTTTTTCATCCTTTTCATGTTTTTCTTGAGCAGCAATTGTATACTTTGCAACCGGTCTTGCCATAAGCCTTTTTAACCCAATTGGTTCTGCTGTATCTAAACAGTATCCATAAGTATCTTCTCTAATTCTTGCTAGCGCTTTATCTATTTCTGAAATGAGTTTAATTTGCCTATTAATAGCTTTCATCTCAACATTTTTATCAGTGTAGGAGCTCGCCTGGTCTACAATATCTGCCGAAATGCTATTATCATCTAAACTTCCATTATAAAGAGCTTCATTATTTGCTCTTACCAAATCTTTCCTCCACTCTTGAAGCTTCATTCTAAAAAATACTTTGTGTTTCTCGCACATATATTTTTCAGTATCCTTTGGAATATAAGTTTTAGAAATTTTAATTGGACCTTTAATTGTCTCTTTAGTTTTAGCTACTGTAGTTTTAACTGATACTGTTTTAGCAGCTGTCTTAACTTTATTTTTACTGGCAGTTTTATTCTTTGCTTTTACAACTTTTTTTTTAACTTTGCTGGTTTTAGCCATATTTTCTAATTGAGTTCGAGGGAGTATATTCAGCAAAATATGGGTGTCAAGTAACGTTAATTATTGTAATTATTTACTTATGAATGTTTCAAAAAGAAATATAAATAATATATTTTTAATTTTTGCTTTATCACATTTAATAATTTGGACATTGGTACCCTCTTTAACCAATAATAATTTACCTTTAGATACAATTGAAGCTTTAGCATGGGGGAGTAACTTAGATTGGGGGTTTAACAAACATCCACCAATGAGTGCATTTTTTCCAGAAGTTTTTTTTAAAATTTTTGGTCCACAAGATTGGTCATATTATCTTTTAAGTCAAATTTTTGTTGTGATTTCTTTTTACTATGTATTTAAGTTGTCTAACGAAATCTTAAGAGATACAAAATTAAGTCTAATTTCGGTACTCTTACTAGTATCAATTTATTTTTATAATTTCACAACTCCAGAATTTAATGTAAATGTTTGTCAATTACCTTTCTGGTCATTAGTGGTTTATTATTCCTGGAAAATATACAACTCCAAAAAAATTAGTTTTTTAGACTGTGTTTTAGTTGGGTTATTTGGTGCTTTGGGTTTTCTATCAAAGTACTTATTCGTTTATTTATTAATATCAATTGATTTACTTTTTATTTATTTAATTTTTTTTAAAAAAACAAAAAAATTTGATTTTAAATATCTGATTACTTTAGAAGCATTTATTGTTTTACTAATACCTCATTTAATTTGGCTTTATAACAATGATTTTATCTCAATTTTGTATGGTTTAAAAAGAACAGGTTTAGAAAATAGCAATATAATTAATCATATAAATCAACCATTAATATTTTTGTTAAAACAAATAGGAATATTAATTCCGTTATTCTTTTTAACTTGGTTATTGTTAAAAAAAATCAAGTTTAAATTTAATTTAAAAGATAAAAATTTAATATTTTTAATTGCTATAAATCTTTTACCAATTTTTTTGATACTGTTAACATCAATAATAACCGGATCAAAAATTAGAACAATGTGGATGACACCTTTTTATTTATTTTTTGGTGTATTTTTAGTTTATATATTTAAATCTCAAATTAACTTAAAAAAAGTAAAATCTTTTTTACTAGGATTTTTATTCTTATTCTTTTTATCTCCAATAATTTACTCATATATTTCATTAACTCAAAAAGACAAACGTACAGATTATCCCGGAAAAGAAATTGCTTTAAAAACCCAATTAATCTGGGATCAAGATTTTAAGAGTGAAATTGAGTTTGTAACTGGTGATGAATGGAAAGCTGGTAATCTTTCATATCACTTAAAATCCAGACCCACATGGGAAGGTACTGCAAACGATAATATATTGAAAAACTCATCACAATTTATTTGTATAAATGATGTATGTTTAGGAAGATACTAAATAAGAAAACTTTATGAAGATTATAGTTTTAATCCCAGTGTACAATGATTGGAAATCAGTTTTCAAACTATTAGATGAGATAAATGATTTGTCATTAGAAAATGAATTTCAACTTTCTGTATTAATAGTTAATGATGCATCAAATTTTGATCGTCAGGAAATTGAAAAATCTTTTGAAAATATTAATTCAATTAAAATATTGAACATGGAAAAAAATCTTGGACATACGAGGTGTATCGCGACTGGTTTGAAGTATATTTTTGAAAAAGATCAATTTGATTATATCATTCCTATGGATGGAGATGGAGAAGATAGACCTATTGAAATTAAAGATTTTTTAGAAAAAATAAAAGTCTCTAATGGAAAACCAATAGTTGGAGAAAGAGTGAAAAGGTCCGAAAGTATGACCTTTAAAATTTGTTACCAATTTCATAAATTAATTACGTTTGTTTTCACTGGTAAATCAATTAAATTTGGTAACTATACTTGTTTACCCAAATTAACAGTAGAAAAATTACTTAAAGAAAAAGCCACTTGGAATAGTTTTTCAGGATCTTTAAAAAAAATTGAAAATGATCTCATTTCCATACCTTCTATAAGAGGTTCAAGATATTACGGACCTTCACAAATGAGTTTTACTAATTTAATAAAACATTCTCTTTCTATTATAAGTGTCTTTAGAAAAACATTTTTAATTCGATCAGGACTTTTTATAATCATTTATATCTTAATGATTAAGAGCAATGCTTCAATTATTACATCCATACCTTTAATAATGCTGCTAATAGCTGTTTATTCTGTTTCAAATTTAGCTCTAAGAGAGAATATGAATGAGTTTAAAAATTCGCTAAATCAAATTAAAAATACTGATGAAATTCAATGAAAAAAAAAGATCTTTATTATGAAAGAATTCCTACAAAACTTCTAAGGGAAGATGTTAGATATTTGGGTAATATACTTGGAAAAGTTATTAAGTCTCAAGAGAGTGAAAAGTTTTTCATTTTAGTAGAAAAAATTCGAAAATTATCAAAAGCGAATAAAAAAAATCCAAATGAAAAGAAGTTAAATAACAAAGTATTAAAGGCAATAAAAAGTCTTGATTCTAAAAATACATTTAAGCTTACAAGAGCATTTTCCCATTTTATGAATTTTATGAATTTAGCTGAATTAGTTGATGCCTCTAGAAGTTTAAATGAATACGAAAACAATAAAAAAAAAATAAGTAAAAAAAATTTATTTATTGAGGAAATTTTTGAGGATTTATTTAAAAAAAAAAATATTTCAAATAATAAGATTTATGATTTAGCTAAAAACTTAAATATAGGTATAGTTTTGACCGCTCATCCAACAGAAGTCAAAAGAAGAACTTTAATTCAAAAATATCACAAAATAATTGAGATACTTGAACAAAGAGAGTTACTAAAGAATTTTCCTTCAAAACTAAAACTTTTAAATAAACAACTTTTTGATGAATTAACAATTATTTGGAACACAGATGATTTAAAAAGAACAAAACCATCTCCTTTTGATGAAGCAAGATGGGGTCTTGCAATTATAGAAGATAGCTTATGGGATACTGTTCCAAAAGTTTATAGAAAATTAAATTCTATTTTCGTAAAAAATATGAACAAGAATTTACCTAAAAATTTTAATCCAATAGTATTTGGTTCATGGATGGGAGGGGATCGAGATGGAAATCCAAATGTGACTGCTGAGGTAACAAGAAAAGTAATTTTATTATCTAGATGGGAAGCAGCAAAATTATATGAAAAAGCCTTAACCAAAATAATAAGATCTTATTCTATGGAAAAGTGCTCTAAAAAAATTTTGAATAAAGTTGGAAATTCATTTGAGCCCTACAGAGTTTTTTTAAGACCTCTTAGAGATAAAATGCGAATAACACATAGGTTGATAGAACAACACCTAGTTCAAAAAAAACCATTGGATCAAAAAAAGTTATTGAGCTCTCGAGAGGAAATACTTAGACCACTTAGGGTTGTAAGAGAATCTTTAGAGGAAAATCAAAATGAAAATATTGCTAGCGGGGATTTATTAGATTTAATGAGGCGAGCTAAATGTTTTGGAATTAACCTTGCAAGATTAGACATAAGACAAGAGTCATCAAGACACAAGCAGTTAATTTCTGAATTGGTTAAAGCTAAATATAAAAAGAATTATTTGAATTTTAGTGAGGAGGAAAAGTTAAATTTTTTAAAGTTATCAATTTCTTCTAAATCTAAGAAAATAGGGAATTTTCAATTTAGAAATAAAGAAAATAAAGAAGTTTGGTCTACATTTAANNCTCTATCTAAAGAACCNCCAGAGTGTTTAGGCGCATATGTAATTTCGATGACTACATCTGCCTCTGATATCTTATCTGTTTCTTTCTTACAAAAAGAGGCAGATATAAAAGATAAATTAAGAGTAGTTCCTTTGTTTGAAACTTTGGATGATTTAATTAATGCAAAATCCATAATGGAAACTTTATTTTCCCAGAGCTGGTATAGAAAATTAATAAATCATAATCAGGAAGTAATGATAGGATACTCAGANTCGAGTAANGATGCNGGAAAAATATGTGCTAGCTGGCATCAGTACAAAGCACAAGAGGAAATTATAAAGCTAGCAAAAAAATTTAAAATTAAAATAACATTTTTCCATGGCAGAGGAGGATCAGCTGGTAGAGGAGGAGGTCCNATACAAGCCACTTTAAGATCTCAACCTCCAAATTCTGTGAATGGTAATATTAGAATTACAGATCAGGGTGAAGTAATTCAACAAAAATATGGATACGAACCTTTAGCTAATTATAATTTATGTAGTTATATAGGTGCGGTTACTGAAGCTACATTAAACCCACCACCAATTCCAAAAAAAGAATGGAGAAACCTAATTGAAAAGATGTCTGATATATCTAAAAATTCTTATCGAAAAAATATTAATCAAAGCTCTGATTTTATAGAATATTTCAAAACTGTTACTCCACACAAAGCATTGGGTAAACTATTCATTGGTTCAAGGCCGTCAAAAAGAAAAAATGTTGATAACATCAAAAGTCTAAGAGCTATTCCATGGGTCTTTGCTTGGACACAAATTAGATTAATGCTTCCTGCTTGGTTAGGAAGTGCAGAGGCTTTGAGGTATTCATATATTAAAAAATTTAGGAAAACTTTATATGATATGGAAAAAAACTGGCCTTTTTTCAATTCCATGCTCGACATGTTAGATATGGTAATATCAAAAGCAGATCCAGAGATATCAAAAATTTATGAAGAATTTCTTGCAGACAAAAAACTTAAGNGAGTTGGAAAAAAACTAAGATTTCAATTTGATACGATTAAAAAATTGAATAAAAAGATNGCACCAAAAGAAATTCTTAAAATAAGAAAACAATTTAGGTCTGCAGCTATAGTAAGAAATATTTATTCAGAAGTTTTAAATATTATTCAACCTATTGTTATCTCTAAACTTAAAAAAAATAAAAATAAAAAAAATAGAAAAGATTTAGAGGATGCATTGTTGACTTCAATAGCTGGAATTTCTGCAGCAATGAAAAATACTGGATGAAACTAAAAATAGTTATTTTTTTTATTTCATTGTCATTCATCTTTACCAATTTTTCTTATGGTGATTTTAAAGAAATAAAAAAAAAAGCAACAGTCAATAAACCAGAAATTATTTTTCCAATTAAAAAAGATAAAAAAAAATGTATTACTGATATGTATATCAGCCCTGATATTAACTACATTAAGCCCGTATTAAAAGTTGAAGCGCCTTCAGGATATGGTCTCGATAACAGATTCGATAATGCTAAAAGTAAATTCGAGGATTTTAGTTTTCCATGTGGTGGTGGAAATGTAGAGGCATGTCAAAATGTTAAAAGAGTAATTTTAGAATGGGCAAAAGTTGATGCTGCAAAAAGAACTGGCCCCTCTGATGGAGAAGGAAGACATTGGAATGATACCTTAACCGTAAATTTATATATAGCTTCACCAATGATGGCAGCTTACTCATTTGCTAAACAAGTAATAAATATTCCAAAGGCTGAAGACAAAATAATTAAAGATTGGTTTAAAAGAATTGTCAGAAAAAATAAACATTTAATGTATGACTATTCTAATTATAAAACTGGATCAGGTGCAAATGGCACTCCTAAAAGAGCCCACAATCATGCTTTATCATCTGCAGTGAGCCATATGCAATTGGGAATTTTGTTAAATGATAGTAAGTTTTTTAGAACCGCATTTAAAAATTTTGAAGCAGCCATAAGATATCAAAGAAAAGATGGAAGCATGCCTATAGAAACAAGAAGGGGTGGAAGGGCAATGTTTTATCAAGCAAGAGCAATGAATGCATTAGCTGTCATTGCTATAATAGCTGAAAATCAAGGTTACAATGTTTGGAATTATGAGCATAAAGGTAAAAATTATCATAACATTGTTAAATTTTTTATAGATTTTACTGAAAATAATGAAATCGTTTTCAAGTATGCAAAAAGCATGAAGCATCCAGGACCTGCTAAAAATTATAAGAGACAAGATCTTAATAGTAGGTCGAGCAGTAACTGGGGATGGTTATACGCTTATGCTTCAAGATTTCCTGATCACGAAAATGTTCAAAGACTAAAAAAATGGTCTCAAGATAAAAGTAATCTTAATAGTTATCAGTGGGATATAGTTCATCATTATTTAAAAATTGGAAAAAGACCTTTTGGTTCAGCTTCTTGGACAGTTGTTGAACCTAATTGTCATTTTACTAAATAGCTCTAATTGTCGGGAGACAATAAAAATCTGCTGTATCTATTTTAGAAGAGTATTGTCTTCTCATATTCCATTTTTTATGAACCCCAGCACTTGCAAGACTTAATGTGGATCTCCCGTATCTATAATTAGTATTATCAATTGATCGCATTAAACTTTTTAGCTTTTCATCTTTTTCTGATGAAAATAAATTTTTTCTACCATCATCGTTACGTAGTCCTGTAAGCATAACACCCGCTTTTTGATATCGATATCCATTTTTGAAAATGCTCTCTAAAATCGAAACTGCAGTTTTAACAGTTTCAATACTATTGTTTGTTGCAATTGGAAAATCAATTGTCTTTGCATTTGAATAATAACCATAGTCTCTTTGAAAAGGACTAGTTCTGACAAAAACTGTAATTGCTTTTGCAACCAAAGACTCTGATCTAATTTTTTCAGATGCATTTAAACAATAATTTGCAACTGCTTCTTTTAATTCTTGAAACTTTTCGATTCTTTTTCCAAATGATCTTGAAACTACACAGCTTTTCCTTTTTGTTTGTGTTGTCTCTAAACCAATACATGGCACTCCTCTAAGTTCCATTGCAGTTCTAGAACTTAAAACATTGGAACATTTTTTGATCCATGTATTAGATTTATTCTTAAGTTGTTTTGCATTATAAATTCCGTTCTTTTGATAAAACTTCGTAAGTTGCCTACCAACACCCCACACATCATTAATTTCAACTTTTTCTAAGATAGGATTTAAATTCTCAATGCCAATTAAACTTGTTACTCCTGATTGTTTTTTCTTTGCGATATGATTTGCAACTTTACTTAAAGTTTTAGTTTTAGCGATACCAATACTAGTTGGAATCCCAGTCCATTGTAAAACTGTCTCTCTAATTTCTCTTCCAACTTTTTCAACTTCTGAGTCTGGAAAATTAGATAAATCTATAAATGCTTCATCAATTGAGTAAACTTCTATTTCAGTATTAAATCTTTTGAGAGTTCTCATTACCCTTCTAGATAAATCTCCATATAAGGAATAATTTGATGAAAAAACTTCAACTTTATTTTTTACAATAATATCTTTTGCCTTAAAATAAGGTTCACCCATTTTGATCCCTAATGCTTTTGCTTCATTAGACCTAGAAATGATACAACCATCATTATTGGATAAAACAACCACAGGTTTTTTTCTTATTTTTGGATTAAACAATCTTTCACATGAA
>FUFK010837535.1_pt1 | contig 10360 bp, 8 predicted proteins | sample 1021851 | NCBI WGS metagenome assembly FUFK01 (sample SAMEA51879418, study PRJEB19060) | metagenome
GCATTTATAGTTTCATTACTATTATTAACATCTGTTTTATCACCTGAATCGCTATAAAAATTTGACCAAACTGTTGAATTTGTAGCGTGTCTATATTGACCGCCTAAAACATTTTTTTGTACAGAGGTTGCACTACCGTCAGCAACAAAATTAATTGCATGTAAATAATATTTAACTTCTTGTGTTTTAGTTTGGCCTAGGTAAATATCAGGAACATATTGATGACCATAGTTTCCACCATTTATACTTGAACTAAAATCTAAACCATATTGTAAACTATTGTTACCATCACCTGTTGATGTTTGATGTACTTCAAATGCTATAGTATATCCATGAAATTGACTTAAAGTTAATCCTGTGTCTATCATAGATGAACAACCTGAACCTGTGCTTGAGTCAGCAGTATAAGTATATGTGCTACCTGCACCTACAGTTGAGTCTGTAGCATTTCCTGATTGTCTAGTTAAACTATGCGAACCACTATTAGTATAATTTCTAATTGCGTGATTAGATAAATGACCAAGGTCAAATCTTTGTAAGTGAAGTTTATTAGTATTTAAACTATCTTTTACATCAAATCTTGCGTATGCTTGTTTTACCTGACCACCTGTTAAGAAGTTATTAAAGTAATATGTTCCGTCTGTTGTGTAACCTGCGTCATATAATTGTTTAGCTGATGTAGCAGGATTTGAAGAAGTACCTAGTGCCGGTTTAACTATAAAACTGAATGCTCTATCTGCTGTTTTACCACCCGCTGTTGCTCTACCTGTAAATGAAATGGTAGTATCTCCACCAACATCATTAGCGTCACCTGAAATAACTCCTGTTGTACTATTTAATGATAAGCCTGCACCTGTAATATTTGTTGCGCCTGTTTCTGAATATGAAACGGTATCACCCTCTGCGTCTGTAGCAGCTATTGTAAAGTGATTAGCGTCGATATTATCATAAACACTACCTAAACTACCTGCTGATGTTGTCCAAGATGGAGCACTATCAACATTTATTTGGTCATTTAAATTACCTGCTAAGCCACCTGCTGACACAATTCTAACATCATAAGGCTCTTTTGCATTTGCAAAATCTGACCTTGCAGCTACAGCTGTAATTTGAGTATCACTATCAATAGTTGTTGATGAAGCAGTTACTTCAGTTGCGTCTGAACCAATAAATTTTGCTGTGTCACCACTTGAAAAATTTGTACCAGTAATTGTAAATGTAACATTACCATCTGCTGTGCTATCAACTTCAGTAGGTGTAACTGCACTCACGCTAGGTGTAACTTCAATTGACATGAAAGAACCAGCGTTATTTCTACCTTCAAATTTATTAGTCGTAGTATTATATCTAAATTGGCCTGTTGTAGTACCTCTTTGAGCAGTTGTACCTGCAGCTACTTTAGTACCCTCTGTACCTGTATCAGATACATTGGTAAATAAATCCTGTGTTCCTTTTCCTGGTATTTTACTTATTGGCATATCTTAATAGTTTAAACTAACTCCTCTGATTCTCGCCTCTTTTGAACCAGAAGCCTGGTTGGCGAATGAAATTTTATATTTTAATTGGGTGCCGGCAGTAACAGGTAAATCATTTACTTTGGCCATTTTAATACCCGAACTAAAATCTGGTAAAGCTGTTAATGTAGCAGTAGAAAAATTACTACCATTATCAGCTGAAAGTTGCAATATTATATCAGTATTTAGAGCATTTGTTCCAGCATTATCCTGGTAAGTTATTACTGCACCCATTTTTGAAGTAGATGAGGCCGCTGTAATTGCCGGACAAGTAAAGTTACCTGTTGCATTTACGGTATCAACATTTATAGGAAATTCTGCTGAAGGAACCGTGTATGTAGAACCAGAATATCTAGCATTACTTGACACTCTAAATTCTTGATGGTACAAACCCTCTGTCCATCCATTATTATCTGAAGCGTGTCTTTGACCAAATGCCATAGCTGCATTTGATTGAGATTCAAAATTATAACTTAAACTATCTGAATAAGTTGCTTGTCTATATCCATCAAAATACAATGCTAAGTTACCACTTTCTTTTACAAATGCCCAATGTGTCCAAGTGCCATTTGCCATACCATTTACACTACCATATCCACTTGAAGGTCTAAAACCACCATCATACATGGTTGTTCCAAACCAACACTCACCTGTGTTAAATGCTATTGACAACCTTGAACCAATAGAAGTATTCCAGTCCATAATATATCTGTGAGAGCCATCTAAAGAATGATTATTATTATAAACCCAACCTTCAATCGTAAAATCATTTGTGCCAAAATTGTAACTTGTAGTAGGCACGACTTTCCAACCACCGTCATTAGCATTTGTAGAAGTAAAACTCATTGAGCCACTAAATTTTTGATAAGTTGAACCTAGATTGTTACCACCATAACCTGTATTTACTTTTTGTAAAGTAGCACTATCACCAGATACCTTTGAACTAACAGATGTTGTTGATGAACTATGGTCAGTTGTGTTTGGTCTAAAAATTGAAACAGCGTTAGGGTCTGCGCCTGATTGAGTTGCACTTATAAATTCACTTGCGTTTCTTGTTGTGTTTGCACCGTTTGTAAAACCTGAATCGTCTTGAAATACATCAACATATTGAGAGTTGGTATTTGACGCTGATAAATTTTCTTGTGTATGAACTCTTAAACCTAATGTAGATAAGTCGTTGACAATTTTATTATCATCAAATGCTGGAGCGTTAGCAGATAAGTTAGCCTCAGGAATATCTCCTGNTAATTTAGTACCATCAAACTTCCCTGCCGTTGTGATATTATTTGCAAAACTTCTTGTTATACTTCCCATTTTATCCTACTTTGGTAAAACCCTTATTGTTATTTCTGCTGAGGCCGCTGGTGCCGTTACAAAAGTTAAAGTTGTTCCCGAAATTGTATAGTCATCTGTCGGAACTAAACAGATACCATTTACAAAAACTAATACATCATCTACCGTTCTACCACTTGCAATCGTAAATGCTGTAGTAGAGGCGTCACCAACTGCTTTAGTAGTTGAATGAGATAATGTGCCAGCAGGTAATGTAACCGTTTTGCCTGTCAAATCAAAAGTTGTATGAATATGTGAACCTTGTATAGAAGNNNNTGGCACGAAATGATGGCCTTGTGCCTTNCCTTGAAATATACAATACATATCATCTCCAGTTGTAGGAGCTTCTGACATGGTCAAAGTTGTTCCAGCAGCAGTAAAGGCTTTGCCTGTTCCAGGTTCTTGCCTTACATTGTTAATAAACAATTCTATTTCATTTTCACCAGCAACGGACTGATTTAACGAAAACGCTGTAGTAGAACTATCAGGCGTAAACGATTGTTTAACCGTTGTGTGAAAAGTATCTGCCGGTTTATTACCTATAAATCCCATTTACTTATTTCCTATTATGTTGATATATCATCAACAGCGCTAACCCATACATCTGCTGAACTAGCCGTATCTGATTGAACTTTTAATGCGTCACCGCTTTGTAAAACAAAACGAGCACCGCCGTCAATTATTTGTAATGCTGAACCTTGTACAATTGGCGTATCTTTAATTAAGTGTATGTCGTTACCACCACTTGATATAAAAACACTTACATTAATTGTAGCAGAGGCAACATTAGCAACAGATATTCCAACAATTGTATCGTTACTATCAGCAGTATGTATTGTTTCTGCTGAAGTACCTACATTGTTAAATACATATCTTCTAAAGTTTTGTGCCATCTTTTCTCCTTATTATAAAGCTACCGCCATTGCAATACTGAAACCAGTAGAAGGCAAAGCGCCAACATTAAATCTTCCTTGTGCTGAACTAAAAATTAATCCATCACCATCTGAAACTCCTGATATATTTACATTTGATAAATCACCAACAGAGGCATTTTCTGTTATTATTTTTACCCAACCACCTGCGTCTGCAACATATGGATTATTACCACCAATATCATAAGCAAACATACCTTCATAAGTTGAAGCTGTTGGAAAATCACCAGTAGTATTAAAATTAAATCTTAATTTATTACCTGAAGAAGTTAAATCAAAAGCGCCACTTGTTACTGAAGTAGCAGCTAAATTTGTAATTGTATTATCAGGACCATTAATAGTTTTATTAGTTAATGTATCAGTTGTATCTTGTAAAACTACCGTACCTGTAGCATTTGGTAAACTTACCGTTCTATCTGCTGTAGGGTCAACAACCGTTAAAGTTGTTTCAAAATTATCTGAAGTTGTACCTTCAAATGTAAATGAGTTTGTTACTTCAATTGTAGTAGAATTTACGGTAGTTGTTGTACCATTTACCGTTAAATCACCAGTTACAACTGCGTTACCACCAACATTTAAATTATTTGATATAGTAACATTATTAGGCAAACCGTAAGTTATTGTGCCTGCATTTTCAGCTACATCAACCTCATTAGTTGTACCTGCGAAAGTTAAAGTACCACCTAAACTAACTGGTGATGTGTTACTTCCGTCTGAAACCGTTATTGAACTATTTGATAATGATGAATTACCTATATTAGTAATTGTGTTATCAGGACCATTAATAGTTTTATTTGTTAGTGTAGTTGTTGATGAACCTGTTAAAATTGTTCCATCAACTGCTAAAGTAAGGTCATTACCTGAAATAGTTGAGGTAATACCTGTACCACCTAAAATTCTTATTGTTTCGCCATTGGCAGAAATACTTGTAACTGTTGAACTATCATCAGCAAATTTAACAATACCACTAATGGTAGTACCATCACCTATCGCTGTGTAGATTTCAGTAAAGTTAGAGTTGACTTTTTCAGCACCTGCACGGAGATTATCACCTGTTCCGTCATTTGCTACCGAGCCTCTATTAATTAGATTTATTGCCATGGTTTCCTATTCCTTATGACTATTTATAACATATTAAGGTGTCGTATCATCAAAACTTACAGTATCAAGGTCAAATTTAGTTAATGTGTTACTGAACAAATGAGCACTCACAGCAAACTGACTAGGAAATGCATAATTTGTTTTGATTTTTTGACCAGCCTCGTTAGATGTTAGTAAAAATATTGGTGGTGTTTGACCGTCAAGGGCTGTTTTAGTACCAAATATTCTTAATGCATTTAAATTTTGAAATGTTGAAGCATATGAATCAGATGATGAAGTACCAAATGCTGTATTTAAAAATCTATTTAAAGTACCATATCTTGGTCCTGCGTATGCGTATCCACTTCTAACATCATGTACTGTTCCCGAACTATCAGTAATATTATTTCTACTTCTACTTAAATAATCAATTTCTAAATCTTCTCTAGTTAATGTTACATCTCTAGTATTTGTTGTAAATGGGTCCTCATAAGCGTTACTGACATCTACTGTTCCTGATGTATGAGCATTTGCTCTTAATGATGTACCATCACTATTTGTTCCTAATCGTCTACCAAATACAGTTAAGAATAATGTATTTACTATTGAAGCAAACGGTGTTTCAGTGCCACCAGTTGTAGCTAATTGAACAGGACCACCAGCAGTTACAGTTAATCTTGATTCAATATCTACTTGACCAGTAAAATAAAAACCAGCAGTATGCATGGTCTTTTTAAATGCGTCCCGCCAATCTGCAATAGAACGGCCTACTTTTATAACATATGAAAAATCTTGATAGTATAAACTATCTTGTATTCTCATTGTTGTTTCTGATAATTTACCTCTTTCACTAATAAATCTACCGTCTGTATCTGCAACTGAAACAACATCTACCGAAGCAGTAGCAACATCTAGTTTTTTTAGTGTACATGTGCCTGAAGTAGATGATGTTAAAGTATCATCAACTGCAAATGTGCCTGTAACATTTTTAATTTTTAATAAACCTCTGTTTGTATCAATACTAACAATTGTTCCTGAACCACCAGACGAACTTGTTATTGTATCGTCAGCGATAAATGTTCCTGATACACTTACTACAATCGCATTATTAAAAAATCCTAAAGTTGGAGGTGTAGGAGAATTTTCATAACTTCTACCTAATTCAACAGTTTTAACCTTTACAACTTTACCAATTTCATCACCATAAGCTTTAACAGTAGCATTTGAACCTGTGCTTGAAGTAACTGAAACCGTAGGCAATGATGTGTATTGATTACCACCGTTAGTAATAAATAAATCTGTAATTTGTCCTAAATCCGTAGCAGCTTCTTGAACAATTACATCACCGTCATATTGGTCACCTATTACTGTATCACTTTCTAAAACAATTCTATCACCTGTTGACATGCCAACAGTATTGTCTTCACCAGAAAAACCACCATTTACTATTGATACAAAACCAGCTGCATTGTTACCGTTTGTGCCTGTGTTTGTAAATGTTAAGTTATCTCCTATTTCATAACCAGAACCTGCATTATCAATAATTATTTCTGTAATTTTTCCAGGTCCTATTTCTTGTACTTGAAATAATGCACCTGTTCCTCCGGCAGTTATTGTAATTGTATCGTCTGTAGAGTTTAAAGAACCGTCATTTGTAATATTTTTTGTACCAGGAATACCTGTTATATTTGCCTTAATAAAGTAATCGTCTGTATCTGAACTTGTACCTCTAACTTCTTCACCAACAGTAAATGTACCTTGTATAGAATTTTCATTTAAAATAAATTCATTTACAGTTTGGTCACCTATTTGAAATGTTGATACATTTTCTATAATAGCAGTTGCGTCTGAAGATTGTCCTGTTATTGTACGACCAACCAAAGTTAAAGGGTCACCAGAAGAGGCTATAACTCTTAAAACTTTTAATGTATCAAACTGACCATCTGAAGCCTTAAGCATTTGTTCTCTAGGATAAATTGTTTCTGATGTTTCACCAAACAATATTCTAAAAAACATCTCATGGCCACGAACAGAACCTTTTGCTCTGTACATTGACTTAATGTTTTTAATTAATTTTCTTTTATCTAAACCTGTTGCTAAATTTTCTGGTAGAGTTGCTAAAAACTCATCTCTCATATTAGTTAAGAAATGATTTATTACTTTATCAGGATCCCTAAAGTTAACCAAGTCAACAATATTATTTACAGGATTAGGTGTGTAATTATTAATTACTGCGTTTGCGTTTGATGTTTGACCTACAATAACTTCGTTATCTAAAAATTTATTTTGTGCTGATATGATTAATTTATTATTACTTAAATTTTCTACAAGAATTACAGCAGTTGCTTTTGATGTTTGGCCAGTAACAGTTTCACCTCTAGTAAATTTACCATATGTGGTATTTTCTAAAAGTATTTTGTCGCCAGCGTCTAGTAATGTTCTTGCTGTATCTTTACGACTAGAGTTTAATACTAAATTATTTGTTTGATTTGTTTCAGACTCTAAAGTTATTCCGTCTGTGCCTTGAATAGTTGTAACAGATAATTCTGCTGATTCAAGAAGTTGATAATATACTTTTAAAAATTCTGCAAATTTAGGGTGGTCAGCAACTACAAATTCAGGAAGCTGGCTATTAAGTATCGTTGATATTTTATCATTAAATTTTGCCATTGTTCATTAGTAACTTGATGTTGTTGTATAACCTACACCAGCGTCAGAGGATCCTCCTACAAATGAATCTGATGTAACATTAATAGTTGAGTTTGCAATATCTATTTCTACAATCTGGTCTCTTACAGGCACAACATCATTTGAGTTTGGTGTTACAGTTAATTCTATAACAGTTGATGTTGCACCTCTAATATTTGAGATAGAGGCCACATTTAAAGAGTTAAGTGTAATTTGTCCTGTAGTATAATCAATTGTACCTTGTGTATCATTTGAGTATGTTCTAATACCTGAAGACAAATAATATCTTCTAACATTACCTGCTCCGTCATCATCTAAAAATTGTTCTAAATCACTACCAGTTACTTTAAAACCTGTTGAACTTAAAATACCACCTGCTGATGAGTTATGGCCAGAATGTGGATTAAATAATGAGTTTCTAAAGTAGATGTCATATTTTGTAGAAGATGATAAAGTTGGTGTAAAACTTTTTCTTATTTTAATTGTTGTTATGTTAGATAAAATACTTGAGTCTGTATCATCAATTAAACCTGTTAATTTAGAATGACGATATATTGAATCAAACTTTTGTAAAGTATTTGTATTATAATTTGTTATTGCTGTTGTAACATCTGACTTAATTGTATCACTTGATTTTGTTGTAGATTTAGAATCATATTTTACTGTAGAAGTTAATAATACCGAAGTGATTTCGGGGTCAACAATTTGTGGAGATACTGAAGCGACATTGTATGGTTTTAGTGAATCAACAATAGATTGTTTTGTTGTTTCTGTTAATGTAGAACCTGAAGCTGCTTTAACTCCTATTTTTACAATACCATATCTTGGTGTTTCATCATCTTCACCACCCCATGCACTAACAGATAAAGCATTAGGATAAATTGACTTTACTAAAGTTTCGTAATCAGTTGTTGTTACTGCTCTATCTTGAGCCGCATATTGTAGAGGTGCATTGTGTCTAATTGATTCATTTGTTTCTGCTTCAGAACCACCTTGTGAATTTGAAATAGTTGTAATTGTTACATTAGAAAATCCACCAATGTTACCTGATAAACTAAATGAACTTGCACTATTTGAAACTGTTTTATTTGTTACTATGTATTCTAATATTACAATATTACCATCTTCTAAAGCTTTACCGTTTACACCATCGCCAAAATAAACTTCATATTTACCATCTTGGCCTTCTTGTATAAAATAAACTTTTGAAGTTGAGTCAACACTATTATAACCACCTGCTAATGAGTAAGTATTAGTTGTTGTATCAGTTGAACTGTTTTGAACTTTTACTAATAAAGTTGAAGTGTCTGCCTTTTCACTAGGTATAATAAATTTTTGGTCAACATCTGTATTGTCATATGTATATTTAAAAGTAACAAGTGAACCCTCATAAACTGGCACACTTGAAAATTTATAAACACCATTAACAGGTGTTGTTGTTACATCTGAATTTGTTACATACTGATATGATGTATTATCTACCGTTGTTGTAAATACGGTACCTTTTGACATAGTTAAACTTGAACCAGTAGCATTGTTAACTTGAATATCAATAGACGCCATTGGCGCTCTTGGTGATGATGGTGTGTAACCAATCATTTTAGCTAATGACACAATATTATTTCTAATATCAGCACTATCTAAATACATCTCATTTGTCGCCATGTTGGCAAGGTAAGCTAGATAATGTGTATTGTAAGATAACACATCTAAAAGAATATTTAATGAACTACCTTCAAAATCATAATCTTGAAATTGAGATTGCCCTTGTAAAAATGATTTTAAATTAATTTTAATTGCGTCAAAATCATAATCTGAAACTGTAATTTTATTTGCACCACTAGACATTTATTATCTTACCCTTTGTAAAAATGTTTGCACAACTTGTGGACCTGGAACTCCTACTACATAAAAATAAATGTCAACCACTAATCTATTTTTATCTTGGTCATCATCAACAGCAACATTTTGTAATTCTATTCTTGGTTCATAGTTGATTAATACTTCTTCAATTTTTCTTTGAAGAAAAATCTTTGTCATTGGTGTAAAGTTTTCAAATAGTAACTCTCTTACACCACAACCTAACTCTGGTTGAAAAGGTCTCTCATAAAAATTAGTTTGTATAAGGTTTTTCACCGACCTTTTTACAGCAATTACATCTTCTACAACATTGACATCATTAGTAACTGCGTTTCNATTAAAATCCAGGTCAATATCTCTAAATCGTCTGGAGTTTCTTGTGCTTTTACTTTGTGTTTGTGAGTCGTATATTGCCATAACGGTAATATTTATAACAAATATCTAGCCGTTTGCAAAAACATTACCACTTCCACTCGTCATAGCGCCTGCGTCTGCACTATCACTAATTCTACCTACAGCAATACTGTTAACAAATACATTTGGCGAACCTGCATTTAAGTTAGCCACATGAGGAGCACAAGGAGGGTTTGGTGGAAATGGGTGTGATACCGTTGGCGCACCTACAACAATTACATTAATACCATTTGCTTTTACAGTACCATCTGTATTTGATGAAGCAATAGTAGTGGTACTCACACAAATGTGACCAGTTGTTAATGAATCTCCTACTCTACTAACGGCTGGCATTTTTAGCCTTTAATGCTAATCTTCTTTGTTCTTGTAAAATTGATTGTCTTAACTTTCTACCTATTGGTATTACAATAGAATGACACATCTCTTTACCTTTTTTACTGATATATTCAACACTTATCATTTTATCTTTAAAATCACCTTGTACAGCTCTTACTGCTTTTTTTAAACTTATCTCTTCTTTTTCTTTTTCAACACCATCTG
>FUFK010043694.1_pt1 | contig 10357 bp, 11 predicted proteins | sample 1021851 | NCBI WGS metagenome assembly FUFK01 (sample SAMEA51879418, study PRJEB19060) | metagenome
TGAATTTAATCATCAAAATGTAGATTTTGACGTACGTTTTGGAACGAGTTCTCAAACTAAAATGTCAAAAGTTTCGGGAAGTTCTTCTGTTTTTAATGTTGGAGTAGAAGTTTCAAATGGTGTTCCAGTAACTAGACAGCTTACTAATAACAGTGATTTAGATGCTGTAAAAATTACTGTTACTGCACCTCTTTTACAAGAAATCGAAGATGATGGAGACATTATAGGTTCACAATTAAGTTTTAATATTCAAATTCAATATAATGGGGGTGGTTTTACCACAGTTCTTTCCGATACTATTAGAGGAAGAACAGCAGATGCTTATAACAGAGAATATAGAATCGCCCTTACTGGTGCTCATCCTGTTGATGTTCGTGTTACAAAAACATCTGCAAATAGCACGGATAAAATATCACGAGATTTAATTTGGCAATCTTTTTCAGAATTAGAAGATGATTCAAGTACATATCCTGACTGTGCTTACACAAGATTACGTTTAGATTCAGAGTTTTTTAGTAGAATTCCTGATAGAAAATTTAAAATTAGAGGAGTAAAAGTAAGGATTCCAGGTGCAGGAGCTAACTCATCAGGTACTCCAACTGTAGATTTACAAACTGGAAGAGTTGTTTATCCTGCTGGTTATATTTTTAATGGTGTAATGGGTGCTGCCCAGTGGACAACGTGCCCAAGTTTAATTTTATTAGACCTTTTAACTAACACTAGGTACGGGTTAGGTAATCATATTGTTGATAGTAATTTAGATTTATTTTCCTTTGTAACTGCAAGTAAGTTTTCAAATGAGCTTGTTGACGATGGATTTGGTGGACAGGAAGCTAGATTTGCTTGCAACATAAATATTCAGACAAGTGTTGAGGCATTTGATGTCATAAGAACTTTGTCAGGAATAATGAGATGTATGCCAATTTGGTCTGAAGGAGCATTACTTCTTACTCAAGATAGTCCAAAAGATCCAAGCTATTTATTTACTTTAGCTAATGTTGGACAAGAAGGATTTAGTTATACGGGAAGTAGTTTAAAAACTAGAGCTACAGTTGTTGCGGTTTCTTTTTTTAACATGGAAACTAGAGATTTAGATTTTGAAGAAGTTGAGGCAGAAGCAGCTTATAAAAATAAATATGGACATAATTTAAAAAGAGTTAAAGCATTAGGCTGTACAAGTAGAGGACAAGCAAGAAGATTTGCGAAAGCAATATTATTTACAGAACAAAGAGAAACAGAAGTAGTTAATTTCTCTACTTCAATGGAATCAGGAGTAGTTGTTAGACCTGGAACAATTATTAGTGTTGCCGATCCAGCAAGATCAGGTGTAAGAAGAGGGGGAAGGATAGCTAGTGCTACAACAACTCAGATAACTGTAGATAATTCTGATGCAACTGATCTATCTACTGAAAATAATCCTAAATTAAGTGTAATACTACCAAATGGAACAGTTGAGACTAAAAATATAACTGCAATATCAGGAAAAGTAATTACTTTAGCTAGTGCTTTAAGTCAGACACCAAATTCTAATAGTGTTTGGTTGCTTGAAAATGATACTGTTTCTGCTCAATCATTCAGAGTTATGTCTGTTGAAGAATTTGATGGAATTAATTACAAAATAACAGCATTAGCTTATGTAAATGAAAAATATGCGTTTATTGAAGATAATCAACCTATTCCAGTACAACAGATAACAACTCTAAATCTTCTTAAACCCCCTCCTAGTGGTTTATCAGCTAATGAAACTATAGTTCTTATTAATAATCAACCTGTATCTAAATTAATTGTCAGATGGCAACCTGTAACTGGTGTTTCAAATTATTTAGTCAATTATAGATTTAAAGATAATAATATTGTTTCTGTTACAACCAGTAGTCCTGATTTTGAGATTATTAATTCACAGATAGGAGCTTATGAAGTATCTGTTCGTAGTTTAAATGCAGCATTAGAACCTAGTGCTACAGATGTTAGTGAAACTTTTACAACTATTGGTAAAACTGCTGTTCCTACTGATGTATCAGGTCTTACTGCCGAACCTATAAATGAAAAATTAGTAAGATTACGTTGGAATTTAGCAACAGATTTAGATGTTACTCATGGTGGTCGTGTATATGTAAGACATTCTTCAAAAGTTGATGGAACGGGATCTTTTTCTAATGCTACTGACTTAATTGAAGCATTAGCTGGTAATACGACACAAGCAGAAGTTCCGTATCTTGAAGGAGAATATATTTTAAAATTTCAAGATGATGGAGGCAGATTCAGTGCTGGTGAAGCAAGTGTAATTNTNGATTTACCAGATANNTTAGATGCAAAATTAATNCANACAAGAAGAGAAGATCAAGATGTACCTAAGTTTCAAGGAACAAAAACTAATGTTGCTTTTGATGCAATAACAAATTCTTTAAATTTAACTGGTATAGGACAGTTTGATAGTATTGCAGATTTTGATGCTGAAAATTCGTTGGATGATGTTGGAGGTATTTCTCCGCTAGGTACTTATGAGTTTGGTGGAGCACCAGGAACTACTACTTTAGATTTAGGAGATGTATATAGCTTAGATTTAAAACGTCATTTTTTAACAGAAGCATTTTATCCATCTGATTTATTCGATTCAATCACAGATTTAGATGCAAGAGGTGATTTTGAAGGATTAACTGCAACAAAAGTAAATGCAACTATGCAAGTTCGAGTTACTCAGGATGATCCCAACACTGGATCTCCTACTTACACTGGATTTCAGACCTTTGCTAATGGAACTTATAAGGGAAGAGGTTTTCAATTTAAAGTGGATTTGACAAGTGATGATCCAACACAGGATATTCGAGTATTTCAGTTAGGTTATACAGCCTCTATGCAAAGAAGAACTGAACAAAGTGCTGCAACTATCGCAAGTGGAGCAGGAGCAAAAGCAGTAACGTTTCAACATCCTTTCTTTACAGGAACTTCTGGGCTTGGTGGTGTAAATAGTAGTTTGCCTTCTGTTGGTATTACAGCTTATAATATGGCATCAGGAGATTTCTTCGAGGTTACTAATGTCACTGGAACGGGATTTAGTGTACATTTCAAAAACTCATCAAATAATTCAGTTGATAGGAATTTTACATATCAAGCTGTCGGATTTGGTAAAGCAAGTTAGAATGAAATCAATATTTGTTTTATAAATGGCTAGACCAGGATCTACTACCAGCGAAACAGGTAATAATTATCAAACCGCTAATGGAACGGGTGCTGCGGTTCGTGCAAAATTAAATGAAATATTTCAAGCATTAAGAACAATAAGTTCTGGAAGTAGCGATCCATCAGGAGCAGCAAATATAGCTCAGTATCAGGCTCACATAAACACCTCTACAAATCTACTAAAAATAGCAACCGCAGTTTCGGGAGATAGTGCAACTTATAACACGTTAGGAAATATAACGCTTGATAATTTAGGTCATGTTGTAGCAGCAAGTCCTACGATGACAGGTGATGTTACGATGTCATCTACTGGATTTTTAAAAGTTCCTGTTGGTAATAATGCACAGCAACCTGGTCAATCTGGTGCTCCCGCAGCAGCAGCAGGACAGTTTAGATATAACTCCGATACAGGACAATTTGAAGGCTATACAAATGCTTGGGGATCTATTGGNGGNGGTGCTGGAGCTACNGGAGGAGGTAATGATGAAGTATTTTTTGAGTCGGACACTAACGTAACTCAGGATTACACGATAACATCAGGAAAAAATGCACACACAGTAAGTCCAGTTATAAATAGTGGTGTCACTGTGACTGTGCCTTCTGGTAGTTTATTAGTTATTATTTAATTATGAGCTTAGAACTTTCTGGAACAACTGGTGTAAAAGGTGTAGCTGGATCAGTTTCCGCACCGTCCATAGTCGGGGATGATAATAACACGGGGATAAGCTTCCCTGCTGCTGACACTATCAAGTTTTCAACTGGTGGCGTTGAAAGAATGGCTATCACAAATAGCGGTGTCACTGGAACTGGTCTTGGAGGTGCGGTTAAGCAAGTTAAAAAAACTGTAGTTACTGCTTTTGAAACACTTTCTTTGACCAGTGGATCTGGATTCACTGGAAGGCATGATAGCTCACTTACTGTCACAATTACTCCTGAGAGTGCAAGTAACATAATTTATGTGAGTGCTTTTGGTTTTGGTGAAGGTAATTCAACTGACCAATCAAGAATAACTACAAGTTTGAAAAAAGTAGTTAGTGGTGGATCAACAACTTATATTCCAGCAGCAGTTGGCAACAGAAATCCCCAATTTTCAAAAACAGGAACAAGTACCACCAACGCTTCAAATACACCAGATTCTTTTGCTATTCCTAATTATCCTGATACCGCAGGAACTACAAGTGCAATTACATATACTCTTCAGTTCATGTATGATGGAGGTTTATCAAACGCTGCTACCTATTACTTAAATAGAATTGTATCTGATTCCGATAGCACTGGTTATCCAAATTTTGTAAGCTGGATCGTAGCAATGGAGGTAGAACCATAATGACAAATTACGATCACGAAGCAATTTACAAAGCCTATGAAGGCATAGTAGTTCGTATTAATAATGAAACTGGGGTTTTTGACAAGGATGGTAATTCTGTAACTTTAGATCAAAACAAAATAGATGCTGCACGAACCACATTAGATGCTGAAGCTGCTGCGATAGCTTATCAGGAAAAACGTAAAGCAGAGTATCCAAGTATTGAAGATCAGCTTGATACCATCTATCATAATGGTGTGGCTGGTTGGAAAACTAAAATCAAAGCTATTAAAGACAAGTATCCTAAACCATGACAGCAAAGATAAAACTTAATTCAGCATCAGGTGGTGGGTCAGTAAGCATCCAAGCACCCTCATCAATGAGTAATAACAGAGTTATAACTTTACCTGATCTTGCAGATGGAGACCTTGTTACGAGTCAAAGTACACTTGATGCAACAAAACTTTCTGGTAATTTACCAGCTTTGAATGGTTCAGCCTTAACAAATTTAAGTGCTGGAAAAATTCTTCAAGTTATAAGTCAAGAATCAACAACTGGATTTGCTACAACAAGTTCTAGTTTTGTTGATGTATTCGATTTCACAGCAAATATTACACCTTCAGCAACTTCAAGTAAAGTTTTGGTAATAGCTTCCTCTAATATGGAATGTGATGGTAGTGGCAATAGGTCTTTTGCAACGATTAGAAGAGATAGTACTAATTTAGGTCATTCAACAGGCGGTCTTACTATGATGCACGAATATTATTATCCAGGAGCACAAGATCAAGAAATGCCTTGTACTATGGTTTATTTAGATTCTCCAAATACAACATCACAAGTTACTTATAAAGTACAAATAAGACTTGATGGTGGTACTAGGGCTGGCTGGAACGGCGCACAACACGTTACAAAAGGTTCTTTTATCGTAATGGAAGTGAGTGCATAATGATTTATAACAGAATTACAGCATTAACAATTCTTAAGCCAGGAAAACAATGGAGTTGGGGTGGAACGGATTATTCTGGTTTAACTTGGCATGAAAGCGATACACCCCCAACTGAAGCTGAAATAGATGCTGAAGTTACAAGGCTAAATAATGCAGAACCTATGAGACTATTAAGATTAGAAAGAGATAGATTACTAACAGCTTGTGATTGGAGAGCTAGTTCTGATTTGACACTTTCAGATAACTGGAAAACATATAGACAAGCATTAAGAGATTTACCAGCTAGTGCATCGCCTAAATTAGACACAGATGGTAATTTAGATATGTCATCTGTCACCTTCCCCACTGAGCCTAGTTAATTATGTCAGAGATCAAGGTAAATTCGATAAAAGGGGTAGCAGCAAGCTCGGCTGCTATTACTGTCAACAATACTGATGGAACGTGTACTGCCAATATTACTAACAACCTAAGTAATAGACGGCTTACGATTAATGGAGCAATGCAAGTTTGTCAAAGAGGTAATCAGACAGGCATAAATACGGCTGCAAATAATTACACAACAGATAGGTTTGCTATTTACGAAAATGGAGGTGCTGTATATTCTGGATTACATCAAGACAGTGGAAGTTCTTTACCAGAATTTCCAAAATGTCTTAGAGCCGATTGCACAACAGCATCTACATATACTGGAACTCACGAATCAAAAATTTCTTATTATTTTGAAGGCCAAGATTTACAGCTTTTACAGTATGGCTCTTCAAGTAATAAAAAACTTACATTATCCTTTTATGTCAAATCAAATCAAGCTGCAACTTATGCTGTTTGGTTTTACAGAAGCACTGGGAGTAGACAGAATGGAAAAACTTATACAATAAGTAGTGCTAATACTTGGGAAAAAAAGACAATAACGATAGATGGAGATGCCACAAGCACTATAAATAACGATAATTTGGAGTCATTGAGAGTAGAATGGATTTTAATGGCAGGAGCAGATTTTAAATCTGGTACAAATCCAAATGGAACTTGGGAAGGTCTTACCAATGCCAATAGATATGTAGGGCATACCGCTACTATTGGTGCGAGTACAGATGATTATTTTGATCTTACAGGAGTTCAATTAGAAGTAGGCAGCGTGGCAACAGATTTTGAGCATAGGTCATTTCAAGAAGAACAGCAATTATGTTATAGATATTTTCAACACCATTTAAAAACTACTGATGAAGGTTATACAATGTGCTGGAGAACTGCATCAGATGTGCAAGGTGGTTTTCAGTTTTTCAGAGAAATGCGATCAACACCTACTGCAACTATAAAAGGATTAAATGCTCATATTATGGGTTCTGGTGGAAACGTATCTATGAACACAATGACACTTGGACTTGGTTATAGTCAACCAAAATTGACGGCTGCAACTGTTCAGTTTGCTGCTGCGAGTGCCTCTGGAACTGCTGGTGATGGTTGTCCTTTACATGGCCTAAATGGAGCAACCATAAAAGGCTTTTATTTAGATGCGGAGCTTTAACTATGTCTTTCACTTATAAAAAATGTGCTAAAAGCTATATCACAAACGAAGAATATGGAGTTTATCGTAAAGAAGATGGTGCTTTTATACCATTTGACCCAGACAATACCGACTACCAAGAATACCTTAAGTGGGTAGGAGAGGGGAATACACCCGAAGCTGCTGATTAATTAACCTTTTCGTGCATTTGTCTTGTCATTATCCCCATAGTGACGTAAAGAGGGGATAGAGCTACAATAAGCAGTAATACAAGCACACTTGAAAAGGATAGTGCTTTCAAAATTGCAAATTTAATCATTTTTTCTATGCTAAATCGGATCTGTCAGGTTTTGAGTATTGTCTCATTTGTAATGGTAGCTTCCATGAGTGGTGGAGCATACTTTGGTTACAAGTATGTAACTTCAGAGCAATTTAAAACAAGAGTTATGAATGAAATTCTTGGAAATGTACAGGGAATGATGCCAAAGGTATTAGAAAAAGGATTACCTGATCTTACTGGCCCATCTTTACCAGTGCCACCAAAAGGATTAGGAATTTGAACTGCTGGCATTGTAATACTGAATTAATCTGGGGTGGTGACATTGATATAGATGAATCTATGCCAACTTATCCTGAGTATTCGGTTATGACTAATTTATCTTGTCCTAAATGCTTTGCGGAAGTAGAAGTGTTAAAGAAAAGAGATGCCTTCGATTGAGATACCTGATATTCAAATTCGAGAGATATATATTCCAGACGTTCCAGAAATTTATAGCCCACATTATATTGAGATAGCAAAACCACCTGATATAGATGTTCCTGGTTGTACTTATCAGCATCGAGATATAAAAAATACTGGTAATCGTAATTTATTATTGGAAGATCCAAATGGTGTATATACAACGTGTGATTTTCCTTTTCCTAGCTTTGTTCCTCTTGACTATACACCTGAGAATCTTGTCATTACAGAAGAAGCACCTGTTAATAATGAAACCCCACCCTTACCAGAAACACAAACACCAGATGCTACGATTCCAGAAAAAAAAGAAGAAGAGATAGTTATTCCCGATTGCCCTGGTAAAAATGACAGAAGAGTTGGAGAGTTTACATCAGAGTTGCGTACAGAGAGAGTTAAAGGTTATAAGAGGGGAGAAGATGGTATTGAATGTATTGCTATCTATGAAGACGTTCCGTTTATCGATCAATACATCCCAACTGTTAGTGCTGTTGTTAATACAGCTATTATTGCTACTGTCGCTGCCTCTACTCCACTATTACTTAATGTCATCAGACCCGCTATAAAACAACTTATAAATAAGATTACAAAGAAAAAAAAGGATACCAGTTCTTAATCGTGGAACTGGCAAGCGATTGATTAGAAATGAGTGAAATTGAAGTTAATTGTGGTGCATGGTGCTGACATGAGTGAAATTGCATCAACTTGAGGTGCATGATGTCGCACTTCATGGAAGTAATAAAGAGTTTTAGTTGCGAAGCTAGAAATGACTCTGAGTTGAATGACAACGAGAAACAATAAGTTGTAGCTTCACCTCGCAGACGATTAAATCCTAGAGGTGTTAGAAAGGTTTGACGTAATACCTTAAACGATTGTTTTGAGATGAATCAAAGAACGACAAATGGAAGTGAATGTCGGTAAATAGTAACGTAGTCACTTCGCAAACCTATTAAGTCATAGAAGTGTTAAGGACAGTTTTAATCGTAAACTGACAACGATAGTTTTGACGGGCAGGGAAATGAGGGGCGAGACACGGAGGCAAAGGGAACTGTCAAAGCTAAGAGTAAAACCGCTTCGAGATGCACTATATAGAGGCAAATCGAGGGGAGTCGGACTAATCATCTTTCAAGGCTATTAACCCAGAAGGATGTTGAAGAAAGTTTATCGTAAGACTTACAACGTTTGATTTGAGCCAAATAGAGAAGCACCACTACGAGTGACAATAAGCAGAATGGTGAAAGAGGAAAGTTGATCGACAGAGAGCCACAGTGAGTTACGGCTAATCGAAAAGAAACGTAATCATCTCTTTGGTTCTTGCACCTACAAGAGATGTTGAGAAGGGTTTATCGTAAAACCCATAACGATTGCTGTAAGGTGAGTTACTGAAAGGCACAGGGAGATGAGAAGATAGAATATGCGATAAAAAGAGCGAAATGGAGTTACTCTGACGTGATGAGACAGGAATCACATGGAATGGCTAAGAAGATTTCTTAAAGTCTGACTTTTCGATCAAAGACTTAGGTAATCTTTCACCTTTTCTTTGTAACTGCAATGATTCTTTTCTAGCACCATCAGCAGCAGAAGCTATAAACGCATGATGAATTTGTTTAGTTTCCAACTCACGTTGTTTTGCTGGATCTAGATTGTCTTTATTAATGTGAGTAAACAATCTACGAGTATGCCTACGATGCTTCTTGATACCAGCATTAGCTTGTTGTGCAGAATAATCTACACTTTCTTTATCAGTAAGAACTCGTAAAGATTGATCTTTATAAACCTCTTTGATAATTAGAGGTCTATTAATTGTTTCACGCAGTTTCATTAATTTATCAATGACTTTTACCATGCTGAAATCATCCCATTCTTTGTCTGGAAAAATGCTATGGAAAAATTCTTTAACTTGATGATGGGGTACAAGATCTCCTTTTTGGAGACCTTGCCAATCAATACCACTTATTCTTGGATTATCTATCATTAGTCAGCTACCTCTACTAATTCAGATGCAGAGAACCTACCGAATCTTGGCCTCCATGTACCTAATCCTTCAGCTTTTCCAGCCATAGTGATGATTCTATTAAGCTGAGATACACTTAATATCTCATCGTCAACAATTAAATCAAAAGTACATTTCCAATCTGGAAATAGTAATCTTTGTACCCAAACACCTCTTGATGTAAATGCTGTATTAGAAAAGTAACTTTGGTCTTTTGTGTACATTTCCAAAGCATTTTTTGANCCNTCNTATTCGATTAGTGGATCATTAGTAACAACAACAGCACGAAGAACGTCTTTACCTAACTTCCATTTGGTAGCAGCGTTTCTAAGACAACGCAGAAAGTTAGCACCTGGCATATATGGATCAGAGAATCCATCAAATTCGATAGAGTTTTTAGTTTCGTTAACTTTAACTTTACCTTCTTTTTTCCAATATCCAGAAAAAATCCAATCTAATGCACGAAGGCAAAGATGATCTTCATCGTTTTTCTTTTTCTTACTAGAGAAGAATGCTTTTTGTTTTGCTCCTTGACCTAATGGATCAGAGTTTTGTACGTTTGAACAAAGAAGTCCAGCAGTTCCATGAACTGTGACTTTATAGCTATTAAGTGCCATAATAAAAGTTTCCTTAACGGAGTGAAAGTTTAAATCCTTAACGGACTTTTTTATATTAAACATATATTATTTATATGT
>FUFK010060782.1_pt1 | contig 10357 bp, 15 predicted proteins | sample 1021851 | NCBI WGS metagenome assembly FUFK01 (sample SAMEA51879418, study PRJEB19060) | metagenome
AGATGATAAATATATTGAGTGGTGATATAGACGCACAAGCAGACACTATTACTGTATATGTAGACGGTGAATATTTCCCTGCCAGAATTGAGTGGCATAAGAATTGTACAGTAGACCAGTTTGTATTGGAGATTGATGATGCCTAGAACAATAGAATTACAAGACGATGAAATTGCAATCGTGTGGTCATCCGAAGATGTGAAACAAGAATGTGAATGGCTGACTGATGACCAATGTTGTGATGTACTCAATGCCATAGAACATAGACATGATGCTTGCATTGGTATTAATTGGGAAGTGATACACTATACTGCACTACACATGTATCCAGAGGAGACTAACGATGACTAACCTTGTGAAGCATATTTGCGTATACTGCAAAAGTGTGCAGTACATACCAATCAAGCTACGTGACATGGCATACAAGATGTTGTGTCGTGTATGTGGCAGGGATATATTAAAAAATGACGCACCTAAATATCTAGGTGGATTAGGCAGAGGTAATGGGGGTGAGCATGATTAACACTGTATTGACAGACATATGGATACTTGCCTGTCTAGGCACAATCCATACAAACACAGTAGAACTAGAGGTATGGTCAGGACACAAATGGATTTCTCAATGTCATGTAGAGTCCACTGTGCGTGGCTTTGAATATCCAGACCAACAATGCTTTTGCATAGAGAGGAAGAACGATGAATAGATTTATCATAGAAGATAACCCCGATGCTATCGCCAAGTCACTGTGTGACCAGCACATTGTCAAGATGCCACTGGAAGAGGCGCAGATGATGTGTACAGCAGTGTGGGAACTTGAGCCTAGATGGGCAGAGAAATATGACTTGTACAAACCTGTGCATAAGAAACACCCCTGCACATTATGGGTTATGAAATCGTCAGGTAACTTTGCCTTTGCCTTTTCATTGTACGATGCAATGCTGAAGGAATATACATTCCGCTACGGCAAAGAACATGGTGCAGGTAAGCACAGAAAAGCATTGAAAAGTTTACGTTTCATTGCACCTATTATGCCCACTACGGGAGAGCCTTTCTTTTTTAGAAATGAACCACTTCATCCCTACACAGGGTTGACTGCACACCCACAGTGCTTCAGTGGGCATGACCATTGCAAGACGGACGAGGACTGGCCTATCATGGCGTATCGTGCCTTTTATAAGGTTGACAAGAGTGCATTTGCACGATATAACAAGGGCAGACAAATGCCACAATGGATGAGAGGAGATGCAGCATGAATATAACACATGAAGAAAGACTTGAATTTCTTAATGCTCACAATGACTTGAAGAATATAGTTCAGACATTACATGAGATGAGTGATTTATGGGTGTCTGATGTAGGTAAGCTAGAAAAACTTGAATGTTTACTACACAGAGTAATGAAGTTTGTACCTCAGATGGATGATGAGGGCAGACCAAAGTATTACGCAGACTATGTGCTTGCTGATGATAACAACGAGGAAGGAGAATAGATATGCCATTAGATTTTTTACCAGAGAACCTTGACTTTGACCCAGTGTTTGAGCCTACCAAGGTGAGAGACAAGAAGTATGTCATTAACGGTAACACAGGTGACTACATCGGTGTGGTAGGTGACACCTTCAACTGTGCTAGCCACAGTAACTTCTTCAACGGAGTGCATGACACTATCACAGAAAACCTTGGCGATGCTGAGTGTGAAGGCATGACCACGAAGTGGAACGTAGCACGACAGAANGCATGGGCTATGCTTGACATGACCCTGCCTAATGTGACTGCTCGTATTGAGACAGACAGGCATAGCACCACCATTGCACAGCGTATCATTGCCCTGCATGGTATAGATGGTAGCTGTTCCAACCAGACATATTTTGGTGCGATAGATTTCTTCTGCACCAATGGTATGATTCGTGGTGAGCATGACAAAGTGAGGCGTAAGAACTCTGCTAACTTTAGCATGGCTAGGTTCATACATGACCTACGTGAATCTACGCAGTCATTCTATGCACAGTCAGAACGATTACAGGGCTGGGCTAACAAGCCTCTGTTTGTTGGTGACGTTAAGTCTATGCTTGAGACTTTGCTCAAGTCTGACAGGACATCTGAAAAAATGCTTAACTTGTACAACCAAGAGGCAGCAGTGCGTGGACAGAATGTGTGGGCTTTGTACTCTGCATTTACTAACTATGCAAGCTATGCTGATGAGCGTAATGGCTTTGCCCTACGTAACACTGGCAAGGATACCAACGCTGTGTCCATGTTCCAACGTGAGAGCAAAGTGTCGCAGTGGATTGAGAGCAAGCCATTCAAGGAGTTGATTGCAGCATGAACACTGTAAAACATCTTGTGGATAAGTATTATAATTCCAATGATTTCAAGATGTTACGAAGCAGAACTAAGAAGGACTATCAATACTTTCTGAGTGTCATGCTAGATGATTTTGGCTCTGTGAAATTTTGTGAACTCACAAGTAAGCAAGCCAAACACGCATACGAAAGGTGGGTTGAGCGAGGCATCAGTCTCGCCAACCACGTATGCACTGTGTCATCTATCCTGTTTCGTTATGCTATTGAAATGGAATATACGCACGTGAATCCTTTTGCTAACGTCAAACGTAAGACACCACCACAACGAAAAGTTGTATGGACAGAAGATGATGTACGTCAGTTTCTTGACACTGCCTACTCTAAATTTGAGTGGCGTAGTATAGGATTGATAGTTCATATGGCTTATGAATGGTGTCAACGTCTGGGTGATATGCGTATGTTGACATGGGACAATATAGATTTTGATGGGCGTAAGCTACATCTTGAGCAGTCTAAACGTAGAGCAGAGGTGACTTTGCCTATACAAGATGACCTACTTGAGATGCTGACACAGCAGGAGCAAGAGTTTGGCTTTCAACAGTACGTTGCGCCGCGAATAAAGCCCGTACACGGCGTCTACCATCCTTATGGTATAGATAGACTAGGCCAAGCGGGTAGGCTTGTCATGCGCGAAGCTGGACTGTCTGATAAACTACGTCTAATGGATTTACGTAGGACAGGCACGACACAAATGGTTGAAGCTGGTGTCCCTATGGGACAAATTATGTCGGTTACAGGACACAGTAATCCACAATCAGTAAAACCATATATGAAAAATACGTATGAGAGTGCAAATAATGCCTTGACAGCACGTAAATCTTATGGTAAAAGCACTTAACTGCCGCAACGAAAGTGAGTATATAATGAATAGTATATATAACATTATAAGTGATATGGATATACCAAATGGACATACTAAACGTATGGATTGTCCTAACTGTGGTGGTAAAAAGACATTTACTGTAACTAATAACCTTGGTTCTCTAATTTGGAATTGTTACAAGGTATCCTGTAATGTTCGTGGTGGTAATCGTGTCCACTTAACTGTGGAAGATATACGTACCAGCATGGGTAATGCGCAGTATTTTGCTGAAGAGCAGTTTGAGTTACCTGAATACGTTGTTCCATACCTAAGTGATAAAGCAGAAAATTGGCTAGACTCTTGGGGTATTCGTACAAAGAAAATAGGTATGTTGCAGGATGTTAAAGAGAATCGTGCAGTGTTTCCTGTGATGCACAAGAATAAAATCGTAGATGCTGTGGGGCGTTCTCTCAGCATGAGATTACCTAAGTGGAAAAGATATGGAAAAAGTGGCTTGCCTTTTACTTTCGGTTGTGGTAAAGTCGCAGTAGTTGTTGAGGACTGTGTGAGTGCAGCCGTGGTTGGTGGCGAATCCTTTGTCGGGGTTGCGATACTTGGTACATCTCTACAAGAATCGCATAAAGGGTATCTCTCGCAGTTCTCAACAGCAATAATAGCATTAGACCCCGATGCGTTACCCAAAACTTTGCAGATGGCGAAGGAATTACGTGGATATGTAAACGATGTTCGTGTCCTACGTTTGACAGATGATATAAAATATCGAAACCCGATAGATATGGAGAAGCTAAATGGAATTATCAATAATTAGAAGTTTAATGGACAAGTCATTTTATGACGACCATCGTGGTAGCAAATGCCCACCACGTTTGTTCAGTAAGGATGCACGTAAAGTTAAGGAAGCTATTGACACAGCTATGGATAGATATGAGCGTACTGTTACACCAGACGAGGTAGAAGCATTGTTTATATCAAATAACCCTACCTTGACTACAGCACAGAAACAAGCCTATGCTTCTATGTTTTCTTCTATCAAACGTGAACAGCCAATGGGTAGTGATGTAGCACAAGAGGTATTATCAAAACTGTTTCAACAGGTAGTAGGTGAGGATGTAGCAAACATTGGATTCGATATGGTCAATGGTGATGCAGCTACGCTAGAAAAGCTACGTAATCTACTTGAGAAGTATGGAGATGACTTCATTCCTAATTTAAATATTGAGTGGGATGATATCACTATCGAAACACTCATGGCTAAAGCTGAACTAGAGGCACGTTGGACATTCAACATACCATGTGTGACTATGAAGGTAGAGGGTGTATCTGGTGGACAGCTTATTGAAGTGGGTGCTAGACCCAACACAGGTAAGACATCCTTTCATGCTAGCTTAATTGCTGCACCGAATGGATTTGCACATCAGGGTGCTAAGTGTATTATCCTATGTAACGAAGAGCCTACCCACAGAGTTGGCGCACGTTATCTGACTGCTGCATCTGGTATGTCAGCACGTGAAATACGTGACAATATGAGTAAAGCTAAGACACTGTATGAACCAGTAATGAACAATATTAAGATTAAAGAAGCTGGTGGACGTGACATGGCGTGGGTTGAGTCAGTATGCAAATCTTATAAACCAGACGTACTTGTGTTAGACATGGGTGATAAGTTTAGTGCAGGTGGTAATTTTGCCAGACAGGATGAAGCACTCAAGGCTTGTGCTATATATGCTAGGCAGATTGCTAAGACATACGACTGTGCAGTGTTTTATATGTCACAGTTATCTGCTGAAGCAGAGGGTAGGTCACAGCTTAATCAGTCTATGATGGAAGGCTCACGCACAGGTAAAGCTGCTGAAGCTGACCTGATGATACTGATTGGTAAGAGTCCAGCCAAAGATAAAATAGAAGGCGAAGAAGAGGATAGCCCAATGCGTCACATTAACATAGTAAAAAATAAGTTGACAGGCTGGCATGGTATGGTAAACTGCAATTTAGATTACTTAACAGCGAGGTACACAGACTAATGAAATTAACTCTTGATGTAGAGAACACAGTAACTAAACGTGATGGCAAGATGCACCTTGACCCATTTGAGCCAGAGAACTCACTAACTATGATTGGTGTGTTGACTGACCAAGGGGTAGAACAGCATTTCCCATTTGACCATGCAGATGCACCTAATCAAAAGGATTATTATGAGCGTGTGCAGTGGTACTTAAACGAAGCTACTATCATCATTTGTCATAACGCTGCTCACGATTTATTGTGGTTGTGGGAGTCTGGTTTTAAATATAATGGGCCTGTCTTTGATACTATGCTTGCTGAGTATATATTGCAGCGTGGTAACAAAGAACCTTTATCACTTGAGGCTTGTGCAGAGCGTTATGAATTAGATACAAAGAAACAAGATACATTGAAGGAATACTTTAAGCAGGGTTATAGTACTCGTGATATACCATACAATGAGTTATGTGAGTATCTGTCTGCTGACCTTCATGCTACACAGCAGTTGTCTGACAAGCTGATGTATCGACTAAATACGCCAGCAGACAGTGGCTTACGCAGCACTGTAGACCTCACTAATCAAGTGGCTGTTTGCCTAGCACGTATCTATCAGAGGGGCTTTGCTGTTGACTTGTCAAAGTTAAGTGAGGTTCGTGATGAGTTTGTTGCAGAAAAAGAACAAATAGAAAAAAGGTTAAAAGAACAAGTGGTTGAGTTGATGGGTGATACACCTATAAATCTTAACAGTCCAGAACAAATGTCTTGGGTTATATATAGCAGGAAGCCTGATGATAAAGCCTTGTGGGGTAATATGTTTACACCTTATATGTCAAAGACAGAGTTTACTAGTGCTGTAAATAGTTACTCGTCTGTACTTTATAAGACAAAGGCAGGACAATGTTTTTCCTGTTATGGTACAGGCAAAGAAAAGAAACTAAAAAAGGATGGTACACCATACTTAAAACTACCAACCTGTAAGTCTTGTGATGGGCTTGGTTATCGTTTTACCCCTACAAAATCTGTAGCTGGTCTTAGATTCAAAGCACCTAATCCTAAATGGATAAGTGCTAACGGTTTTAGTACAAACAAAAAGATGCTAGAGATTTTAGCTAACTCTGCAAAGAAAAGCAGCTTTGATAAAGCGGAAAACTTTTTGAATGATGTGCAAAGATTGTCTGCACTGGATACATACTTATCCTCTTTTGTAGAGGGTATAGAGACACACACGAAACAAGATGGTAAGTTGCACGTGCGTTTGCTTCAGCATCGCACAGCTACTGGAAGGTTCAGTGGTGCTGACCCTAATATGCAGAACATGCCACGTGGCGGCACGTTCCCTGTGAAGAAAGTATTTGTGTCACGATGGGAAGGTGGCAAGGTGATGGAAGCTGATTTTGCACAGCTTGAGTTTAGGACTGCTGCCTATTTATCACAGGATGAGGTTGCTATAAATGAAGTATCTACTGGGTTTGATGTACACTCATATACCGCTAAAATTATTACCGATGCTGGTCAACATACGGATAGGCAGTCTGCGAAGGCTCACACGTTTGCACCGCTTTATGGCGCAACAGGCTTTGGGAGAACGACAGCGGAAGCAGAATATTACACACACTTCAACGAAAAGTACAAAGGAGTCAAGGCTTGGCATACCAAACTGGCTGAAGAAGCTATAACTACACGTATTATAACTACACCTAGTGGCAGAGAATTTTATTTTCCAAATGTGCATCGTAAAGCTACGGGTAGTGTATCTCATTTTACACAAATTAAAAACTATCCAGTGCAATCTTTTGCTACAGCAGATATTGTGCCTATTGCTCTATTGCATATAGATATGTTATTATCTTGTATTGAATCTTGTGTAGTAAACACAGTACACGATAGTATTGTTATTGATGTACACCCTGATGAAACATCACAGGTAATAGACATTATAGACCAGACAAACGAAGCACTACCAAATCTAATTAATCTTAGGTGGGGTATTGATTTTAATGTACCTCTATTATTAGAAGCAAAAATTGGTGATAATTGGCTTGACACTGCCGATATAATCTGATATAACTATGCGTCTCAGAACAAAAAGGAGTTAAATATGAACGAGATTACAACTATTGATACTAATAACTATGCTGAAATGGCTAAAGCAATGGGTATTGCTAATGAGGTTGCAGCTAAGAAAAAGCAGGGTATGTTCCTTGCTCGTCTACGAATACAGCACTCACCAATATTGGGTGCAGATACTATTAAAGTAAAAGCTGGAACATATAAGGTAGAAGTACCAGATGGCCCAACTTATTTTGCTGAAGCAGCTACCATGCGTCCTTTTATGCAACGATTTATGTATAAGAAGTTTGTCATGGGTAGTGCAGGCTCACCAAATCGTTACGTGAAAACTGTCATGGCTGATACGCTGAATATGGATTTAAAAGACAATGACGGTGGCTTTAATTGTGGTAAACCGTCAGGTTGGATAGAGGATTTTAAATCTCTTCCTGATGCTACTAAGGAATTAATACGCTCAATCAAGAGAGTTCGTGTTGTGCTTGGTGTAGTAGAATTAACCAATCCTAAAGATATAGATGGTAATGCTGTCGAGGTTAGTTCTATTCCATTCATTTGGGAAGTTGAAAATAGGGATGCTTTTAAAACTGTTGGTAATGTTTTTAATCAACTGGCTAAGATGAAGCGTTTACCTGTACAACATAGTGTAACTTTGAATACAGAGGAGCGAAAACTTCCTAATGGGAATAGTTTTTACCTACCTGTAACATCGTTAGACCTTTCTAGTGTAATTGAACTCAGTCAGGCTGACCAAGAAAAATTCGGAGAGTTTTTATCTTGGGTGACTAACTATAATCAGTATATCATAAATGCTTACGCAGAAAAGACATCACAAAAATCAGATAAAGAACTAGATGATTTAGATATTGATGATGTTGTTGATATTGAGTTTGAAGAAGAGGTGGCCTAATGAAACACCCTGCTGAACTGGCACTGCATCAGTATCTTGATAACGCTACAAAAGGTAAATCAAGCATGACAGAAGAAACAATCAAACAGATTGGTGACGATGTTATGGCTGCTGCAAAACGCCAGTTTGGTGGTGGTAATAAACGTGAGGGATTTACCCTACGTATGTCTAACGTAGGAAGACCTACCTGCCAACTCTGGTATGATAAGAATAAACCAGAGGTAGCAGTGCCACCACCAACAACATTTGTTATGAACATGATGCTTGGTGACATAGTTGAAGCAGTGTTTAAAGCTATCTTAAAAGAAGCGGGAGTTAAATATGAAGACACGGACAAAGTTTCTCTTAGCCTTGGTGATGATACTGTTTCTGGTTCTTATGACCTTATCATTAATGGTGCAGTTGATGATATTAAATCAGCTTCAGACTGGTCATACAGAAACAAGTTTGATTCCTATGAGTCCCTTGCCAGTGGAGATGGATTTGGATACATAGCACAGCTTGCTGGATACGCAAAAGCAGCAGGTAAAAAAGCTGGTGGCTGGTGGGTTGTAAACAAGGCCAATGGTCAATTTAAATATGTGCCAGCTACAGGTCTTGATATTGACAAAGAGGTATCCCAGATAAAGGATACGGTTCACAAAGTAAAGGAGAATAAATTTGAAAGATGTTTTGAGCCAGTGCCTGAGACTTTTCGTGGCAAGCCCACAGGTAATAAAGTCCTTAATAATGGATGCAAATTTTGTAGCTATCGTTTTGATTGTTGGGATAGTCTTACTGAATTACCTGCCGTAAAATCACAGGCAAAAAACCCGCCCACTGTGGCATACGTAGAGTTAGCAAAGGAGTATATGAATGGATGATGAACTCAATGAACTTGCAGAACAGATTAAAGATGCAGAGCGACATCTTAATGAACTTCGCAAAGAATACCGTGAGCGTAAGACCGCAGGACTTCGTGCAGCTATTGACGCACGTAACGAAGCTGATAAAGTCTTGCGTGAAGAACTACGTGCGTTAGGTTATCGTAACAACCCGTTTATTTCATGGCGTGATATAACCTAGTGTCACCTTACAAACAATTTAGGGCAGCCCGAAAGTATGGTTATCGTAGTGGTCTTGAGCTAAAAATATCTGAATATTTGAAAGAACTAAAGATAAAGTTTTTGTATGAGGGTATAAAGATTGAGTGGGAAGATTTAGCTTATAGAACATACACACCAGATTTTGTGCTGCCTAATGGTATCATAATAGAAACTAAAGGTAGGTTTACTGCAGCAGACAGAAGAAAACATAGGTGTATTAAAAAACAGCATCCCTCGTTAGACATTCGTTTTGTGTTTACCAACAGTAGAGCTAAGTTGCAAAAAGGCGCAAAGACTAGTTATGCTGAATGGTGTATAAAATATGGATTTGAATATTATGACAGAATTATTCCAGAAGATTGGCTAAAAGAAAAAGGTAAAAACAAACATCAAAAATTTATTAAATTTAAGGGTGGCAAGGTAAAAAGGAGATAAACGTGGATGCAATGATGACTAAATTATCTAAGGAAATAAATGAAGAGGATTTCATTATACGTATAAGGCCGTTTGCAGATAACGATGGTAAATGGTCTGGCGAAGTAGACATATCAATTATGGCTATGCCTGACAATCCTTTAGAAGATGAAGACTACGGACAGCTAATGCATTTTACAAAAATGATATGTGCATCTGTCCCTGTCATGGAAGAAGTTGAACAATTAAGGAACCTTATTCACGAATATGTGATAACAGTTATTGACAATGAGTCTGATGTTACGTTAGAATTAGAAGAAAAATGTGGTGTAGAAAAAACATATGATGGTAACATTGTGCATTTAAACTTTAACAGTAAAACAAAGGGGTCAGCATGAGTAGATATGAGGATTATATGAAAACAATGATGCAGCAAGAGGAGTTACGTATGGCACAGGCAAATAAACAGACAGATATGGTCAATAGTCCACCTCACTATAATCAACAGGGTATAGAGTGTGTTGATGCAATACATGCTGCTACTGATGATGGTTTTCAATACTACTTACAGGGTAATATAATGAAGTATATCTGGCGATACAGGTATAAGGATGGTAAGCAGGACTTGGAAAAGGCTGCATGGTATTTAAATAAACTTATAGAGACGTATGATGAGAGTTAAAATGTTTCTTAC
>FUFK010070037.1_pt1 | contig 10357 bp, 7 predicted proteins | sample 1021851 | NCBI WGS metagenome assembly FUFK01 (sample SAMEA51879418, study PRJEB19060) | metagenome
TGATTTCCATTATGATTTACTTTAGATATATCCCAGTTTCCTTTTTGAATAACGTAAAGGGATTGTGCAGCGAAAGCTTCATTAAGTTCAATTACATCAATTTCATCCATGGATAATCCTGTCTTAGATAGAATTTTTTGCGTTGCTGGTAGTGGCCCCATTCCCATTCGTCTCCAGTCAACTCCGGCGACTGATCTACCTTTAATGTTAGCTCGTATTTTTAGTCCGTTTTTTTCAGCAAAATCTCTGCTTGTTAGCAATACTGCGGCTGCACCAATAGATACAGGGCTAGAAGTTGCTGCGGTAATAGTACCCCCCTCTAAAAATGCAGGATCAAGACTCTTAATCTTTTCTAAATTAGGTTCTCTTGGGCCTTCATCTTGTTCTATTGTCGATTCACCATACATATCAATAGGAACAATTTCATTTTCAAAATGATTTTCTTTCCACGCCTTTAGAGCCTTTTCGTGTGACTTAACTGAAAATTCTTCCTGTTGCTCACGAGATATGTTTCCCTCTTTAGCCAGTATCTCTGCTGTTTCGCCCATACCAATATAGTATTCCTGTTCTGCGAGGTCTGGATGAAAATCAGGATTGAATCCCCCCATCGGAACGGAAAACATATCTTCCACGCCTGCAGCAATTCCAAATTGGATGTCGCCACTCTCAATTTTTGTACTGATTTGATGCAAAGCATCCATGGAAGAACCACAAAATCGATTCACAACTGCGCCAGCACATGTTTCAGGAATCCCTGCGAGAATAGCAACACCCTTTGCCATTAGCATACCCTGGGGACCTTCAGGAAATGCGCAACCCAGTACAAAATCATCGATTTCATTTGGATTCGCATTTTTGTTTCTCTTTAAAAGTTCTTTTACTACTTGTGCTGTAAGATCATCTGGTCGAATACCAACCATATTCCCATTTTTTATACCAATGGGGGAGCGAACCGCATCAATAATTACTGATTCATTCATATTTTTATCCTACGAATTAAAGTTTATTAATTTTTTTTGATATGTTGATACATCTCATAAATCGATTATATACGCGTTTCCATATGTAAGTTTTTCCTGGATTTCTGTTAATCATTAAGATAGCTTGACTTCTAACAATTGATTCTTGTAACTCGCTCATTACTTCCTCCTAAAAAGGGTATTTTTTTTGTTCAAATACATACTCACCTAATAACTTCTTAAGCATGATGGTATCTGTATTCAGTGTCATTTTTAATGTAAGTTTTTTTACTGTATCTGATATATGTACTGGAGTCTTTTCTTCAAAAATTCTATTTAAACATTTCCCACTCATGAGAATGATATCTAGAAAGGACTCTGCTACATCAATTTTTGCAATGTTCATTGCCATGACAGAGTTTATCTCTGATGACATGGTTTGTTGCAATCTTGCGATCAATGATTCAGCCGTAAAAAGGTGAGTAAACATATCTGCTAAAGTTTCACTTAGCTGTTGTTCGTGTTTTAGATCCTGACCAAAGGAACAAAGCGCTTCCTGAAAAATCAAAGCTGTTAATATTTTTGCCGACTCCAGAGCGTGTTTTTCTTTATTAAAAGAATCTACATTATTTTTTTCAGCAGAGGTGCTCAAAAAGTCATTCAGATTTTTTAAATAATCTCGTAATGAAATTTCCTCCATAAGGACTTTTTTCATCATATATCCAGTGATAATTGCACGGTTTATTTCATTGGTTCCTTCCCATATTTGATTTATTCTATCATCCCGATACGGCATTGCCATAGGATACTCTTCGATAAATCCATATCCTCCAAAAATTTGGAGACAATGATCTACTACCATTGAAGAAGTCTCNCTACCATAAACTTTTGCNATCGATGCTTCTACAGCAAACCTTTCCATTGTCTCGCCCATCTTTTTATAATAGTTAGAGTCAGATTTATCTAAATCATCTATAGCATCTTGTATCATGCCAACCGTTCTATACAGCATGGTGTCTGCCACATAAGTTTGAATCGTTATATCTGAAATTTTTCCAATAATGGAGTCAAATTTGGCAAGAGGTTGACCAAATTGTCTTCTTTGAAGCGCGTAATTTATGGTCTCACGGATTGCTAGTTTTGATCCTCCAACGCTTGCTGCTGCAAGTTTATAGCGACCAATATTCAAAGCATTAAAAGCAATACTTGCTCCTTTTCCAACCTTATAAAGTAGGTTCTCTACTGGAACTTCAGCATTGGTAAATTTTAAGGATGTGGTAGACGAACCTTTCATTCCCATTTTTTTTTCTTCTGGTCCTATAGAAAATCCTTTTGTTTCTCGATCAACTATAAAACCTGAAAATTTATTTCCATCGACCTGNGCAAGTACCGTATAGACATCTGCCCAACCACCATTACTGATAAATTGCTTTTCTCCGTTTAATACATAATGTGTACCATCTTCAGATAAAACCGCAGATGTTTTNGCTGACAGTGCATCCGAGCCTGAAGAAGGTTCTGTGAGCCCGTAGGCTGCAATCGATTCACCGCTCATTAGCTTTGGTAAATATTTTCTTTTTTGTTCAGGAGTACCAAAGAATACAATACCTAGACTACCAATCCCAGTTTGGACTCCAAAGGTACATCCAAAAGAAGCAGATCCACCAAAACCAACACCTTCTGATACAATGCAAGACGTAATCTTATCAAGCTCGGTTCCTCCATATTCTTCTGGTGCATCTATGCCGATAAGTCCAAGATTTCCCATTTCTTCCATCATAGATCGACTAAAATCCTCATCTAATTTTTCAATTTTCTTAATATTAGGATGTATTCTTTCACTAACAAATTTCAAAACCATTTTTTCAATATCTTTNTGTTCTTGGCTAAAGCTTTCCCTACAAAGAATGGTTTCATTAGCAGCTGGAGAGACTAGCCACTGTCCACCAATTTTTAGATCAAGTATTTCTTTAATATTCATTCTTCACTCTTCTTTTTGAGACCGTTTAAAATAAAATTTGAAATGGTATTTATATATTCGTGTGCTTCCACACCTGATTTATCAAATAGGGTAAACCAGTGGATGCCTTCGATATTTACAAGAATAGATAATGCGGTAATTCTTGGATCCACATTCTTGAATTCATTATTATCAATTCCGCTTTTAATAATATCAATAATGTATTCTAAAAAATGAGAATAAATTTCTTGAAGCTTGTTGTTAAAATCAGAGTCTAGTCCAGAAGTTCTCCAAAATTCAACCATAATTTTGAAAGTGTCGGGATTTTTATCAAACTGATCTACAAAATATTCAAATAATGCTCTAAGTTTGTCTGATGAAGANTGTTTGTCTTCAAGGCAATTAAATATCCCNTCGCTGTATTCATTAAACCAGTAATCTATTAATGATAGATAGACGTCTTTTTTTGATTTGTAATACCAGTAGATAGCCCCCTTAGATAATTGGGCTTTGGCGACAATATCGTCCATTCGACTTTGGTCATAACCTTTGCTTACAACAACTGCTTGTGCGGCGTTCATTATTTGCTCTTTTCGTATGTCTTTAAGATCTTTGTTCATAATATAGACTGACTGGTCAGTATAAATTAAATAGAAATAAATTTTGTGACAATAATATTAATTAATAAATAATAGTTGACGGAAGAATAAATATTGTTGTAGTTTAGCCTATTGAGATTAAGTCTCATTAACAATAAGATATGTACTCCTGGGGCTCTAAAATATTTTTCCTTGTTCCGAAATCCAAGGTTTAAATCCCAAGATATAAGTTGGAGCCCCAAAATTTGAAAATAATTAGGCTTGATTTACTATGGTTAGAATTACATAATTTTAAATTTTATAATTATTAAAGGTTTATAGAGATGAAAAATTTTATAATAAGTACTTTTATCATTATTAGTCCTTCCTTAGCAAACACTTTTCTTGGAAAAGTAATTGACTCAAAAACGGGGATGCCTATTATTGAAGCAAATATTGAATTAATTGGACATTCTAATGAAGGCACAACTTCCGATGAAAATGGTATATTCTCCCTTAGATTACTTACTTCAGAAACAGTATCCTTAAGAATTACAGCAGTAGGCTATGATAAACTTGAAGTTTTTAATAGTAATTACAATACCGATCTAACGATGTTTGAATTAGAACAGAATACCGTTGAATTCTCTCCCATTGATGTGATTGCTGAAAGATCTAGGCTCTCAGGTTTTGGGCAAAACTATTACAGGTTACCTGGATCTATAGGGCTTATTTCAAAAAAAGAAGTACTGGAATTTAATGACACTGATATTAATCGTGTGGTTTCTCAGGTTCCTGGAGTTTATACGCAAGAGGAGGATGGATATGGACTTAGACCAAATATTGGCATGAGAGGAACAGGTCTAGAAAGAAGTGCTAAAATTAATTTAATGGAAGACGGCATATTGATTGCTCCTGCACCTTATTCTTCCCCAGCGGCATATTATTCTCCAACTGCAGGCAGGATGGAGTCCTTTGAAATAAGAAAAGGATCATCACAAATTAAATATGGACCTCATTCAACAGGGGGGTCCATTAACTATGTTTCGGCTACAATCCCACAAAAATTAGATTTTAAAGGAACTATTTCATACGGTGATCAAAATAAAAAACTTGCAAAATTTAAGACCGGAGTTTCTTCTAAAAATTTTGGATTAATGGTTCAGAGTCATTTGGATAATGCAGAAGGATTTAAGGAATTAGATTTAGGTGGTAATACGGGCTATGATAAAAAAGATTTTTTACTTAAAACCCGAATTAATACTAGTTCTAATAATGCTGCATTAGAACTGAAGGTTAGTCAAACTGAAGAATTAAGTAATGAAACTTATTTAGGTTTAACTTTTGATGATTATAATGAGAATCCATATAGGAGATATCTTGCCTCAAAAAATGATCAAATGAATGCAAATCATGACCAAATTACTCTTACCTCTGCCATTAGTTTTAACTCAAATTTTGACATAACAACAACATTATATAACAATAATTTTCACCGAAATTGGTATAAGCTAAACACCGTAAATGGAAAAAAAATAGGATCTATTCTTAATCAAGATGAAGGTACAGAATATGCATACAATTTATTATCTGCTCTAAATTCAAATGATGATGAATACAATATTAAAGCAAATAATAGACAATATAACTCAAGAGGAATTCAATCTATTTTGAGATCAAATTTTTCTTTTTTAAAAACAAACCATAATCTGATGATTGGAGTAAGGCAGCATTCAGATAAAATGGATCGATTTCAGTGGTCTGATCTCTATAAAATGCAAGGTGGAGAATTATTTATCACATCACCTGGAATCAAAGGTGAAGGAAGTAAAAACAATAGATTATATTCAGCTAATGCAAGATCTTTTTTTGTAGAAAATGAATTACAGTATGATAAAATTATAATAACTGCAGGATCACGAATTGAAACTATTTCACTTGAAAGAAAAGATTGGGGGGATGATTTGGATAGAGACTCGACTGCAAATTCTATCAAAAATGCATCACTTAATATTTTCATTCCAGGTCTAGCTTTTTCATACCAATTAGCTAATGGGATTCAAGGTTTTGCAGGTATTCATTCTGGCTTTTCTCCACCAGGACCAGGAATTGATGATGAAGATGAAATATTACCTGAGGAAAGCGTAAACTTTGAATTAGGTGCAAGATATAATAGGGGGTTTCAATCATCAGAATTAGTTCTTTTCCATAATAATTATAAGAATTTATTAGGCGAAGATACTGATGCAACAGGTGAAGGCACCTATGCTCAGTTTAATGGTGGTAAGGTTTTGATTCAAGGAATTGAATTATCACTAAGTAATTTAATTTCTATTAATGATTTTCTATTTCCAGCTTCTCTTTCATTCACGTTTACTGACGCAAGATTTAAAAATAATTTTAACAGTGATTTTGATCCTTGGGGAAATGTCAAAATAAATGATGAACTGCCCTATATTCCTAAAAAAATGTTACACCTAAAATTGGGTGTCAATAAGAAAAATATACAATCATATGTTCGTTTTAAGTATGTTGATAAAACCCGAACAGTTGCAGGGCAAGGAGATTTTATTATGGTAAACAGTACAAGCTCTCTTAAAATATTTGACTTAGTTACTAACTATCAACTTAATAAAAACATTTCTTTAAATTTTAAAATTAATAATTTAACAAACCTTACTGCTGTTGCATCTACTAGACCAGCAGGTTTTAGGCCAATAATGCCTAGACAATACATTTCCTCTTTAATTTTTGATTTTTAAACATAATAATATCAAAATTTTTTAAAAACAGGTACTGAAATATGATACACCTAGCCAAGGTATTATAATATATAGAGATCCTTTAATGGAAAAAAATAGAAAGAAAATAATTACTACTTTGAGTCCTTTTTCTTCGATGAGATTTTTTATCCCGCCACGTTTATATGATTCTATGCAGGACTTAATAAAATTAGATTTAAAAAGCTTCAAGGTGTTTAATATTTATTGATCCATGGAAAAATGATCAATGAATTTAAGTAGGATTTAGTTGTAAAGGACCTTTCTTAAGCGACTTGATTTTGCCTGGTTGCAGTATTTATGTGCTGTTCTGATTTTTCGTTGTCAAACAATCTTTTTAAAGCAGCTAACAAGTTGTCAATATCTTGAATTGAATGCTTGGGTGTAACTGTAATTCTCAAACGAGCAGACCCTTCAGGAACAGTGGGATAGAAGATAGGCTGTATATAACTATTGTATTGTTGCAAGAGAAGTTTTGAAAAGAGCTTTGCCTTCTTAGTGCTATAGGTGAGAATGGGTATAATGTGACTATTGCTATCAATGAAAGGTATGTCCAAAAGCTTTAATTTTTGTCTAAAGTACTTTGCTTTATTAAAAATATCTTCTCGCTCCTCATCAAGATTCTCTACGATTTCAATACTTTTTGAAGCAGCTGCAGCGATAGAAGGCATCATAGATGTTGTGAAAATAAAACCAGGAGCAAAGGACCTAATGAAATCTATCGTAGTCTGATTAGCAACAATATAACCCCCTATTTGTCCAAAGCCTTTTGCAAGAGTTCCATTAATGATATCAATTTGGTCTGATACATTATTTTTATAAGCAACTCCTCTTCCACCTTTTCCGTATANACCTACCGCGTGGACTTCATCGAGATATGTGAGCGCATTATATTTTTTTGCAAGTTTTACGTAGTNAGATATATTGGTTTCTGTTCCATCCATAGAGTATAAAGATTCAAAGACAATAATTTTTGGTTGATTTAAATCTTTTTCAGAAAGGAGCGATTCTAGATGTTTGAGATCATTATGCCTAAAAATAGANCATGATGCTTTGGAATTTTTTATTCCTTCGATTAGAGAAGCGTGNTTAAGCTGATCAGAAAACACTTCTATATTNGGAATCCTCTTACATAGCGTTGCTAATGTCGTCTGATTTGCGACATACGCAGAAGTAAAAATGAGAGCAGCATCTCGTTCATGAAAATTAGCTAATTTTTTTTCAAGGTGATCATGATAGGGTGTAGTACCAGAAATATTTCNAGTTCCTCCAGATCCAGTTCCTACTTCTTCGATTACTTGGATCATCCTATTGATAACTTCTTTATTATGGCTCATATTTAGATAGTCATTAGAGCACCAGATAGTAGTATCGGGATTTATATTTTCTTTTTGATGTTCTTCGTTTGGTAAATNAANTTTGGTAAAAGGAAAGGTTTCCTGNTATCTATAAATAGATGTAAANGTTCTGTTATANCCTTTCGAACTAAATTGTTTTAGCTGTTTTTGAAGTAACTCTTTGTAATCCATAGTATTTTATGTTTTAGATCTAAACAAAATATAATTAGAATCCTCGGTCGAAAATACGAATATATCGTCAGTTTTAACAAATAGAAGATTAAAGTCTTGGAAAAAATAAAAATTGTGTCGAGAGCAAGTATGCTTGCGAAAATTCAAGCTGAAATTGTAGGCAAGCAATTGGAAAATTACTTTCCAGAATTAAAGGTTGAATATCATACTTCCACAACAATTGCTGATAGGAATATGGAAATCAATATNGCAGAATCTGATAGTGTTGGTTTATTTACAAAAGACATAAGTGATAAATTAATAAATAAAAAATTTGATATTGCGGTTCACTCTTGGAAAGATGTTCCGGTAGAGCCATCAACTAAAACTGAAATCATTGGTACTGTTAATAGAGGAGATATGAGGGATGTCTTGATTATTAAAAAAGATATTGCCAAAAATAAAAAGAAAGAAGTTTTTCAAATACTTTCATCTTCCCCACGTAGAAAACATAATTTAGCAGTATACTTGCCAAGACTTGTTCCATTTAACTTTGATCATTTAAGGTTTTTAGATGTAAGAGGAAATATTGAAACAAGGTTAAGAAAGTTTGTTCAGGGAGATTCAGATGCGATTGTAATGGCCAAAGTGGCTATTGATAGAATCTTAGAGTCCAATGATAACAAAGCAATTGAGTTCATTAAAAATATCATAAGCAAAAATAAATGGATAATTTTACCTCTTTCTATATTTCCTACTGCTCCTGGGCAAGGTGCAATTGGAATAGAGGCAAGGAAAGATCGGAAAGATTTAAAAACCATAATTAATAAAATTACCAATAAGAGTGTCTTTGATAATGCTTTGAAAGAAAAAAATATTTTAAATAAATACGGTGGGGGTTGCCAGCAAAAGATAGGGGTATCGATTTATTCTCAAAATGGAAGAACTATATTTTCTATGAAAGGGAAAACGGAACAAGGTGACGATATTAATAAGCATGATTTTTTTAATCAAGGTTCAGATAAAAATTGTAAAAATGTTCCACAAAAATTACTATATCCACTTCAGGATGATAAAAATTTATTTCAACGTGTTCAGATACTCAATAATGAAAAAATTAGTAAGCTAGCAGACAGCTTCATTTATATAAGTAGAAAAAATGTTCTAGATAATGTTCATGAATTAAAAGATAGTAATTATCTTTGGACTAGTGGATTAAAATGCTGGTATCATGCTGTGAAAAAAGGGTATTGGATCAATGGATCCAGTGATAGCATGGGCAATGATAAACTCAAAGATCTTAAGAACTTTGTTTCTGAACAAATTCCACGTTTTAATCTTAGCCACACAAAAGCTANNNCANATAATGANGAATTAATTCCAANGTACGAATTAAAAGTAAATGNAGATGCTCTTGAGAATCTTTCTATAAAAGGNAAAAAATATTTTTATTGGATGAGTCCAGTTCAATTCGANGTATTAGTGGAGCGCTANCCTGAAATATTAAATGCAAAGCATAGTAGCGGCTTTGGAAAAACATTTGATTACTTAAAAACAAAATTACCTAATCCTAGTGNGATAGAATGTTTTCTATCTTATGAGCATTGGTTATCTTATTACAAAAAAAGAGAATAGTTATGAATGAAAGATTTGAAAAACTTCTAAAAGGTATACCGCAATCGACTCCGCCGATATGGTTTATGCGTCAAGCTGGTAGGTACCATTCACATTATCAAGAGCTAAGGAAAAGACATTCTTTTGAGGAACTTTGCAAAACTCCTGAGCTTGCGGCAGAGGTTGCATGTGGTCCAATGACTGATTTTGATTACGATATTGCAATCTTATTTAGTGATATATTATTTCCTCTGGAGTTATTGGGTTTAAAATTAAGTTATAAGCCAGGACCTACTTTTGAAAACTATTTGACAGAGCAACATATAAATTTAAAAATAGATGAACATGAGGTAGAGGAAAAATTAAATTTTCAAACCAGAGCCCTTGATTTAACAAGGAAATCTTTAGAAAAAAATAAAAGTCTTGTTGGATTTGTAGGAGGTCCTTGGACTGTTCTCTCTTATGGAATGAACATGAAGAATGAGCATTCTATAAAAATTGAAAAGCAAGACAACGTAATAGAAAGATTATTGTATGATATTATGTTTCCAATTTTAAGGAAAAATATTCAAATGCAGATCGATGAAGGAGCTGATTTAGTATACGTTTTCGATACAAATAGTATTCAATTAGAAAAAGAATATTTTCTTGGAACTTATATGGAAAAAATGAAATCTGATTTATTTTTAGAATTCAAGAAAAAAATTGCTTATTTCTCAAAAAATAAAAAGTTTTATGAACAGGATATTGAGCATTTAAATAGTTATGATTTAGCAGGAGTTGTTTATCCAGATAATCAAGGTTTCATTGAATTTTTAAAGTATGAGAAATCCTTTTTTGTCCAAGGTAATTTTTCTCCCGACTCTATACGAAAAGAGCACTCAGAATATCTATCTGATTACCAACAATTTGTAAGTAGGATGCAGCAACTAAGTAAAAATGATCGAAAAGGATGGCT
>FUFK010052194.1_pt1 | contig 10355 bp, 8 predicted proteins | sample 1021851 | NCBI WGS metagenome assembly FUFK01 (sample SAMEA51879418, study PRJEB19060) | metagenome
TTTTTTTGATCTTACTATCAGGATTGAGTTTAGGATTTCGGGCAAATGGCCGAGTGGTTAAAGGCAGCAGACTGTAAATCTGCCGACGTAAGTCTACGGAGGTTCGAATCCTTCTTTGCCCACAGGATTTGCGAGTGTAGCTCAGTTGGTAGAGCATCAGCCTTCCAAGCTGAGGGTCGCGCGTTCGAATCGCGTCACTCGCTCAATAATTGCCTGCGTAGCTCAGTAGGTAGAGCACTTCGTTGGTAACGAAGAGGTCACCGGTTCAATCCCGGTCGTAGGCTCAAAAAAAATAAAAATAATTGTTAAAAACAAGGAGATAACAAAATGGCTAAAGAAACATTTGTTAGAAATAAGCCTCACTGTAATATCGGTACTATCGGTCACGTTGACCATGGTAAGACTACTTTGACTGCTGCTATTACGCAAACCCAGTCTAATCTAGGTTTAGCAGCTAAACGTGATTTTGACACTATTGATAATGCACCTGAGGAAAAAGAAAGAGGTATTACAATCTCAACTTCACACGTTGAATATGAGACAGCTAACCGCCACTACGCGCACGTTGACTGTCCTGGTCACGCCGACTACATTAAAAACATGATTACAGGAGCAGCTCAAATGGATGGAGCTATTCTTGTTGTTAGTGCAGCTGATGGTCCTATGCCTCAAACAAGAGAACACGTATTGCTTGCTCGTCAGGTAAACGTACCAAGTATCGTTGTTTTCATGAACAAGGTTGACCAAGTTGACGATCCTGAATTGTTAGAATTGGTAGAGATGGAATTAAGAGATCTTTTAAGCGAATACAAATTCGATGGTGATAATACACCTATCGTTAAAGGTAGTGCTTTAAAAGCTCTTGAAAATCCTAATGATGCTGAAGCGGTAAAATGTATTGGTGAGCTAATGGATGCTTGTGATTCATTTATCCCTCAACCAGAACGCGCAGTAGACAAACCTTTCTTAATGCCTGTTGAAGATGTTTTCAGTATTACTGGTAGAGGTACTGTTGGTACTGGAAGAATCGAATCAGGTAAGATTAAAGTTGGTGAAGAAGTAGATGTTGTTGGCCTTGATAATAAAATCGGCTCAACAACAGTTACTGGTGTTGAGATGTTCCAAAAAATTCTTGATGAAGGTCAAGCTGGTGATAATGCTGGTCTNTTATTAAGAGGCGTTGAAAAAGAAGACCTTAAAAGAGGTGTTGTTTTAGCAGCTAAAGGTACAGTCACACCACACACCAAGTTCAAAGCAAACGTTTATGTTTTGAAAAAAGAAGAAGGTGGAAGACATACTCCATTTTTCAATAACTACAGACCACAGTTTTACTTTAGAACAACTGATGTNACTGGTGTGGTTACTTTACCTGAAGGTACAGAGATGGTTATGCCTGGAGATAATGTTGAAATGAACGTTGAGCTAATTACACCGATTGCTATGGATCAAGAGCTAAGATTCGCTATTAGAGAAGGTGGACATACTGTAGGAGCTGGAGTAGTAACTACTGTAGTTGACTAATGGCTGGTAATAGCAAAAGAGCAATTGTAAGACTTGAGAGCACTGCAGGGACAGGGTATCGTTATACTGTTACTAAAAATAAGAGTAAACATCCCGACAAACTTGAATATAAAAAGTTTGACCCTGTAGCTCGCAAGCATGTTCTTTTTAAAGAAATTAAATAGCATATAGGTGAGTAGCTCAATTGGTAGAGCATCGGTCTCCAAAACCGGGGGTTGCGGGTTCAATTCCTGCCTCACCTGCGATAAAGGATAGAGAATGTTTAAAAAAATAAAAGATTTTTTAAATCAAGTTTACTTGGAAATGAACAAGGTTTCATGGCCATCTTACAATGAGTTGAGAGGATCTACTTATTTAATTATTATCTTTTTTCTTTTATTTGTTCTTTTTTTGTTTGGGATTGATTGGGCAATTCAAAGATTTATGAGAGTGTTGATATGAATTGGTATAGCTTAAGAGTGATGTCAGGTAGAGAAAATAAGGTGAAAGATACTATTTTCAGAGAACTTGATTTCGAAAAAGACTTAAAAGCTAATGTTGAGGAAATTTTAATCCCAACTGAAAACATAGTTGATATTAAAAATGGTAAGAAGACTGTCAAAGAAAAGAGCTTATTGCCTGGATATATTTTGGTTAAGATGATTATGAATAATGAAACAAAATTTTTTATTGAAAGCGTTGATGGCGTTATGAGTTTTGTCGGTCCAAAAGGAAGTCCTCAACCTGTTACTGAAGTTGAAATGTCTCGTTATCTTGTTTCTGCTGATGGAGATGAGCTTTCTAATGAAGATATTGATGATATTCCATTTAAAGTTGGAGATTCTGTGAAGGTTATTGAAGGACCATTTAAAGAATTCAACGGCCTTGTTCAAGAGGTAAATGATAGAAATAGAATTAAAGTTAATGTTAATATTTTTGGAAGACCTACTCCTATTGAGTTGAGTGTAAACCAAATTTTAAGTGAAAGTTGAAAATGGCTGAAAAAGAAAAAACTGGTTTAATTAAATTGCAAATCGCAGCTGGACAGGCTAATCCAGCCCCACCTGTTGGCCCTGCACTTGGTCAGCATGGTGTAAATATTATGGATTTTTGTAATGCATTTAATGATGCAACTAAAGAATTACAGGGAATGTTAACTCCAGTAATTATTACTGTCTATAAAGATAGATCTTTTACATTTGAAACCAAATCTCCACCTGCATCGACTCTTATTATGAAAGAATTAAAAATGAAAAAAGGTTCGCAAGAGCCAAATAAAGATAAAGTTGGAACCATCAACATGGCTCAGTGTAAAAAAATCGCTGAAATTAAAATGAAAGATTTAAATGCTCATACATTAGATCAAGCTGCAGAAATGATTGCTGGAACTGCTGTTAGTATGGGAATTGAGGTCNAAAAATGAAAATAACTAAATTTTCAAAATCAGTTAATGAGACATTAGATTCTTCAAAGCTTTACAGCACAGAAGAAGCTATTAATATGTTGATGAGTTTTAAAAGAGAGTCATTTAATGAGTCAGTTGATGTTGCTTTTAACTTAGGGGTANATCCTAAACATGCTGAAGAAAATATAAGATTAAGTATTAATCTTCCTCATGGAATTGGAAAAGANGTTTCAGTATTAGCAATAGTAAATGCAGATAAAGAGGCAGAGGCAAAAGATGCTGGTGCTGATTTTGTAGGTAAAGATGAATTTCTTGATAAGATTAAAGCTGGCTGGACTGATGTTGATAAAATTGTAGTTACACCAGATCTTATGGTTGAAATAGGTAAGCTAGGTAAGGTTCTTGGACCCAAAGGTTTAATGCCAAATCCTAAATCTGGTACAGTAACAAATGATGTTGCAAAAGCCATCAAAGAGCTTAAAGCAGGAAAACTTGATGCTAGAGTTGAAAAAAATGGTATTTTACAATCTTCGATTGGTAAAACATCATTTACGGAAGAGCAATTAAACGAAAATTTTAATACACTTCAGAGTGCTGTTATGTCAGCAAAACCAAATTCATTTAAAGGTAAGTACTTAAAGTCAATTAGTATTTCTTCAACTTTAGGTCCAGGAATTAAGATAGGAACAGAATAATTATGCCAAGTAACAAAAATTTAGAAGCCGTTAAAAATTTAACAGAAAAATTAAATAAGGCTAATGCTATCTATTTCACAGATTACCTCGGATTAGACGTAGTGAGCATTACCAAACTGAGAAAAGAATTTGTATCAAACGATGTAGAATTTACTATTGCAAAAAACACGTTAATAAAACTTGCTGCTAAAGATGTTGGTATGGAAGGATTAGATAATTTTTTGAATGGTCCAACCGCTTTGGCATTAAGTTATAATGATCCAACAGATCCTGCAAAAGTAATAAAGAATTTTTTAAAAGATTTTGATAAGCCTGCTGTAAAAGGTATGATATTAGATGGACAGGTGTTTCACAAAGAAGAGTTTGAAAAAATTGCAAATCTTCCTTCGAAAGAACAGTTATTGTCCAAACTTGTTGGAATGTTAAATTCTCCAATGTCTAAGCTTAGCAGCACATTAGGTAGTCCTGTATCTGGCTTATTAGGAGCACTTGAACAATTAAACTCAAAGAAAGGGTAGTTAAAATGAGCGTTAAAAGAGAAGATGTANTAAAATATCTTGAAGAAGCAAATATGATTGAAATATCNGAGCTTGTCAAAGATATNGAAGATAAATTTGGTGTTACTGCCGCTGTACCTGTTGCAGCCGCTGCTGCTGGAGGAGCNGCTGAAGGAGCNNCTGAAGGTGNAGAAAAAAGTAGTTTTGATGTTGTTNTAGCAGCTGCTGGACAATCAAAAATCTCNGTAATTAAAGTTGTNAGAGAACTTTCTGGTCTTGGATTAAAAGAAGCTAAAGAATTGGTTGATTCTGCTCCTAAGGCTGTNAAAGAAGGCGTTGCGAAGGATGAGGCTGAAACTATTAAGTCTCAACTTGAGGAAGCCGGAGCTACAGTAGAATTAAAGTAATTGTACTATATAAGTATATATTAATTAACCAATTTTTTGGAGGTAATCTATCTTGAGAGTAGATAAGTTAAACAATAGACATAATTTTGAGAAAATAACAACTACCAATGAACTGCCAGATCTTCTTGATTTGCAAGTAGGTTCATTTCATGATTTTTTACAGGAAAATACCAAACCTGATAAAAGAGAAATGTTTGGATTGCACGAGGCGTTTGCTTCAATTTTTCCATTACAGGATAATCATGAAAATTACATTCTTGAATACAAAAGTTATACAATAGGTAAGGCGCGTTATTCACCTAGAGAGTGCTCTGATAGGGGAATTACTTACAGTGTACCTTTAACTGTTCAATTAAACCTCAAAATTACAGATGAAAAAGATAAAAAGAAGTTTGCCCAGCAAATTCCTCAAGACGTTTATTTCGGTAATATACCATATATGACGGATAAAGGTACTTTTATTATTAATGGTGCCGAAAGAACCGTTGTCACTCAACTTCAAAGATCTCCAGGTGCGTTTTTCGACCAAAAGTTTCATCCCAATGGTGCAAAGCTTTTTAATGCTCGTATAATTCCAATAAGAGGTTCTTGGATAGATTTTACTACTGATATAAATGATATTTTATTTACTATCATCGATAGAAAGAGGAAATTTCCTGCAACCATGCTTTTAAGGTCTTTGGGGTTCAGTTCAGATGAGGATATTTATAATGCTTTTGAATTAATTCTTGACCTCGATCCATCAAAAATAGATTTAGAAAAACTAAGTCATTATGTTGTTATCGAAGATATTATAGATCACGAAACAGGTGAACTTTTTGTTGAAAGTGGCAGAGAACTAAATGAATCTATAATTAGTACTTTAAAAAAGAATAAAACAAAATCCATAAAAGTAGTTGATGTAAGAAATAACATTGATAGTATGATGATTCACAACACTATTCAAAAAGATCCAACCAAGTCTACTGAAGAGGCATTAATGAGAGTTTATATGCTGCTCAGAGGTAGTGAAGCTCCAAGTCCTGAATCTGCTGAAAAATTTATCAATCGAATGTTTTTCTTCCCTAAAAAATATGATTTAGGTCAGGTTGGTAGATATAGGTTAGATAAACAATTTAATTTAGATAATTCTGGTAATGATTCTGTTTTAACTCACGATGATTTTTTAATTACTTTGAAATATTTAATACAAATGAGAAAGGGTCTTAGAGCTCCAGATGACATTGATCATCTTGGAAATAGAAGAGTAAGAACTGTTGGAGAACAATTAAAAGTTCAATTCAATTCTGCTTTAGCAAGAATGGTCAGAACTGTGTATGAGAGAATGAATTTAAGAGAATCAGAAACAATAACTCCTCAAGATTTAATAAATTCCAGATTAGTAACTACAGTTATCAATACATTTTTTGGAACTAGTCAATTATCTCAATTTGGTGACCAAACTAACCCATTGGCAGAAATAACCCATAAAAGAAGAATTTCTTCATTAGGTCCAGGCGGACTTTCAAGAGAAAGGGCTGGCTTTGAGGTTAGAGATGTTCATTATACTCATTATGGTAGGTTATGTCCTATTGAAACTCCTGAAGGACCAAATATTGGTTTGATTTCATCCCTTGCATTAATGGCAAAAATCAATAGGCATGGTTTCATAGAAGCTCCATACAGAAAAATAGAAAGTAAAAAAATTACGAATTCAATTGAGTATTTATCTGCAGATGATGAGGATAGAGCAAATATTGCACAATCGGGATTAAATGCTGACAAAAATAATATAATCTCTGAGCCTAAAGTTAGAGTTCGTTCTAAAGGTGATTTTCCGATTGTTGATTCTGATAATGTTCAATATTCAGATATTGTACCAAATCAAATTCTTAGTGTAGCTGCCGCATTAATTCCTTTTGTTGAGCACGATGATGCCAATAGAGCTCTTATGGGTTCAAACATGCAGCGTCAATCTGTTCCACTATTAAAAACTGATTCACCAATTGTTGGTACAGGTATGGAAAAAGTTGTTGCCAGAGATTCAAAATCTGTTCTGCTATCCCCTGTAAGTGGAAAGGTTGTTTATGTTGATGCAAACAAAGTAGTAATTAAAGATAGTAATTATAAGGATGGATCTCTTTTAAAGGCTGACGAAGATTTATGTACTGTAGATCTAATTAAGTATTCCAGATCAAACCAAAATACGTGTTACAATCAAAAGGTGCTCGTTAAGGTTGGTGATAATGTGAAGAAAGATGATGTAATTGCAGATGGAGCCTCAACTCAAGGCGGTGAACTTGCCTTGGGTAAAAACGTTATGATCGCATTCATGCCTTGGAATGGTTATAACTTTGAAGATGCTATTGTTATAAATGAAAGGCTTGTAAGAGAGGATGTTTTCACTTCAATACATGTCAATGAAATTGAACTAGAAGTAAGGGATACGAAAAGAGGTGAAGAAGAGTTAACACCTGAAATTCCCAATGTTAGTGAAGAAGCAACTGCTCAATTAGATGAAAATGGANTNATTCGTGTNGGTGCNNNAGTNAATNNNGNTGATATTNTNATTGGTAAANTAACTCCANAAGGGGAGAAACTGATCCATCTCCTGAAGAAAAACTTTTACGTGCAATTTTTGGTGAAAAAGCAGGAGATGTTAAAGATGCTTCTAAAAAAGCTGAACCTGGTGTTAAGGGTGTTGTTATAAAAACTGATTTGTATGAGAAAACTTCTAAGCAATCAAGGGCAGAAGTAAACAAAGCTATTAAAGAGCTTCAAAAAGATAAGAGAAATAGTGAAAGAGAATTAAGAGCATCAAGAGATAAATTGTTAAGCGGAATTCTTAAAGACAAATCTTCTTTGGGTATCAAAGACAAAAATGATAAAGTGCTTGTTAAAAAAGGTACAAAATTAACCTTGAAAAAAATCAGCTCTTTCAATTTTGAACAATTTTCACTTGAAGAGCCTTGGATTTCAGGTCCTAAGTCATGGGAAAAAATTAAATTGATTTTTGATTCATTTTACAAACATTTAAGTGAACTAGAAGATAAGTTAGAAACTGACATTTTCAAGTTAAAAGAAGGTGATCAATTACAGCCTGGAATTTTAAAGCTTGCAAAAGTTTATGTTGCCAATAAAAGAAAAATTTCTATTGGTGATAAAATGGCAGGTAGGCATGGAAATAAAGGTGTCATTGCAACAATAGTTCCAGAAGAAAATATGCCATATTTGGAAGATGGTACACCAGTTGACATATGTTTAAACCCTATGGGTGTTCCCTCAAGAATGAATTTAGGACAATTGTATGAAACCATGCTTGGTTGGGCAGGTAAAATTCTTGGACAAAAATATGCTACTCCAGTTTTTAATGGAGCAACTCCAGAAGAAGTAGCTACTAAAATGAAAGAAGCAGGTTTACCTGATTCAGGTAAGGTCACTCTATACGATGGCTTAACAGGCGAAAAGATTGATAATCCTGTACTAGTTGGATATCAATATATGATGAAATTATATCATATGGTTGATGATAAAATGCATGCTCGTTCCACAGGACCTTATTCACTTGTAACTCAGCAACCTCTTGGTGGTAAAGCACAATTTGGAGGGCAAAGATTCGGTGAGATGGAGGTGTGGGCACTTCAAGCTTATGGTGCTGCTCATATATTGAGGGAAATATTGACTATTAAATCGGACGATATTGAAGGTAGATCTAAGGTTTACAGCGCATTAGTAAAAGGTGAAGATTTACCAGACCCTACTACCCCAGAGGCATTTAACGTATTCATGAAGGAAATTCAAGGCTTAGGTCTTGATATAACTTTAGATTAAAGGAAATTATAGATGTATAAAGCAAAAAATAGTATTTCAATAAAATTAGCTTCACCAGAAAAGATTCTTGAAGGATCCTTTGGTGAGGTATTAAAACCTGAGACAATCAACTACAGATCTTATAAACCTGAAAAAGATGGTTTATTTTGTGAAAAAATCTTTGGTCCTGTTAAAGATTTTGAATGTCATTGTGGAAAATATAAAGGTATTCGTTATAGAGGTATTATTTGTGATAGGTGTGGAGTAGAAGTAACAACTAAAAAAGTAAGAAGAAATCGTATGGGACATATTACTTTAGCTGTACCTGTAGTTCATATCTGGTTTTTAAAATCAATTCCAAGTAAGCTAAGTTATATTTTAGGTAAAAGTGCAAAACAATTAGAAAGTGTTATTTATTATGAAAATTACTTAGTTATAAATCCTGGTAAAAGTGGCTACAAAAGATTTGAATTAATTGACGAGGAAGCTTTCTTAGAATTAGACCAAGAGTTTGGATACGATGCTGCCTCACAGGAAGAGAGAGAAGAAGAATCATATTTTCAGGCTTCTATGGGTGGAGAAGCTATCAAAGATGCTCTTGCTGAAATGGATTTATTAGAGCTTAAACAGGAGCTTGAAACAATAAGTTCAACAACTAAATCAAAACAAAAAAGAGAAGATGCCCTGAAAAGGCTTAAAGTTGTTAAAGATTTTGCACAAGACAGAAACAATAAGCCAGAATGGATGATTGTTTCTATTTTACCCGTAATGCCACCTGAGTTAAGACCTTTAGTACCATTAGAGGGTGGAAGATTTGCTGCTAGTGATCTTAATGATTTATACAGAAGAATTATCATTAGAAATAATAGATTAAAGCAATTGATGGATATTCAAGCACCTGAAGTAATTTTAAGAAATGAAAAAAGAATGCTCCAAGAATCTGTTGATGCTCTTTTTGACAATACAAAACGTAAAACTGCAATTAGAAGCGGTTCAAAGAGACCTTTGAAATCAATTTCTGACATGCTTAGGGGTAAGCAGGGTAGATTTAGACAAAATCTTCTTGGTAAAAGAGTAGATTATTCTGGTAGATCAGTTATTGTAGTTGGTCCAGAATTAAGAATGACTGAATGCGGTATTCCAAAAAATATGGCATTAGAATTATTTAAACCTCATTTAATTAGAGAATTAATTAGAAGAGATTTAGCCGCAACTCCAAGAAGTGCAAAACTTATGATTGAAAATAAAGAATCATTTGTTTATGAAATTCTTGAAAGTGTTGTAAAAGATCATCCAGTTTTGTTGAATCGTGCTCCTACTCTTCATAGACTGGGTATAATTGCATTCCAGCCTATTCTTATTGATGGTAAAGCCATTCGAGTCCACCCACTTGTTTGCTCTGCATTTAATGCTGACTTTGATGGTGACCAAATGGCTGTTCATGTTCCTTTATCAATACCTTCTCAATTGGAAGCAAGGGTCTTGATGATGGCAAGTCAGAACGTTTTGCATCCAGCTAGTGGTAAACCTATTACGTTACCCTCACAAGACATGATTTTAGGTTGTTATTACTTAACTAGAGACAAAAAAGGTCAGATTGGTGAAGGAATGTCATTTGGATCAATTGACGAAGTAAAAATTGCACATGATAATGGTAAAGTTGCTATGCATGCAATTATTAATGTAAGACATAATGGAGTTTGGCATAAAAATACTACTGCAGGAAGAGCAATATTTAATTCTATAATTCCAGATGAATTGGGTTATTATGATGAAATTGTTTCTAAGAAGAAACTTAGTTTCATCATTGGTGAATCTTTTGTTAAAGCCGGAAATCAACGAACAGTCCAATTACTTGATGATTTAAAAGATATCGGTTTTAAGACTGCTACTATGAGCGGAGTATCAATTTCAATAAGTGACGTTATTATTCCAGATGCAAAGCATGATATAATTGATAGAGCAGAACAAGAAGTTGATAAGATACAACAGCGTTTTGACAGGCATGTTTTAACAGAAGGTGAAAGATATAATAAAGTCATCGATGTTTGGACAAAAGCTA
>FUFK010038595.1_pt1 | contig 10354 bp, 28 predicted proteins | sample 1021851 | NCBI WGS metagenome assembly FUFK01 (sample SAMEA51879418, study PRJEB19060) | metagenome
TAATTTTGTACCAAGTAGTGCTGAAAGTNTNACNGTNNNTTTNAATGGNGTTATNCAAAAACCAGATAGTTCTTATACTGTATCTGGCTCAACGCTTACATTCTCTAGTGCTTTAACTTCATCTGATAGTATTGATTTCATAATAAGTGAGAGAGGTATTACACTTCAAACTCCTAGTGCTGGTTCAGTTAATACAGATCAGTTAGCGGCAACTGCTGTTACAAATGCTAAGATTGCAAATAGCACAATAGATGTTGCTAAAGTAGCAGACAGTTTAAAAATGAAACCTATTTTTAAAGCTTATAAAAGTGCTAACACAAATTTATCAAGTTCTGTTTCAACAATAGTTGTTTACAATGGAATTTTATATAATCCTCAAGGTGCGTATGATGCCTCAACAGGAAAATTTANAGTTCCAAGTGGGGGTGCTGGATTTTATTTTATAGATATTTGTAATAGAGTTACTGGTTCATCTGGTTTATCTTTTAAAGGTGCAACTACTGGTCTTGTAGTAAACGGAACTAATGAGGATTATTTTTCTCACAGTTATACAAATAGTAGTTCAACAGGAAATTTTAATAATGACCAAATAGGTCTTACTACAATAAGAGAATTAGCTGTTGGTGATGAAGTTCAAGGTAGAGTTAATTTAACTGTAACTACTGGAACACCAATTTTAGTAGGTTCCTCTGCACCTTCTGGTGGAGCTGTTACAAGATTTTCAATGTTTAGATTAATAGGAGTTTAACAATATGTCGATAATTAAGGTAGCAGATTTAGGAATTTCATCAGGTGTAAGTACACCAGCTTTTGAAGCATATCTTTCAGCGTTTCAAGGAATTGCAAACAATACTTATGTAAAAGCACAATTTAATACTGAAGTTTTAGATACTGATAGTGCTTATGATAGTACAAACCAATATCGATTTACAGTACCATCTGGTAAAGGTGGTAAGTATTTTATAACAGCACAAGTTAATTTAAAATGTAATTCTAGTAATAACTTACAAACTACTTTTATTGCACTTTATATTAATGGAAGTGCAGTAAACACACATCATAAAAATGATAGTGCTTTTAATACAAGCAACCTTTCAAGGAGAGATACAAGATTTATTTCTACTATATTGGATTTATCTGCTGGTGATTATGTAGAAGTTTATGCACAATTAGGAGACAACAATCACAGTATTAGTGGTTCAGGAATACAAGCAAATAATGCTAAAGCAAGTTCATTTTTTGCAGGATACAAATTAATAGGAGTTTAAGGAGGTAAATATATGGCAAGTCTATCGAGTAAAATAAAAGAATACGCAAAAGCAAATGGTGTTAGCGAAATAGATTTTATGTCTGATGTTCTTCTTCAAGATGATATGATTGGAGGAGTTTCTAATCCATACATTAAAGAATGGAATTTAGATATTGCAAAACCAACTGATGAGCAATTAGCGACATACGAAACAGTTGCTAATACTGCTGAAGCTAATGCGTCTGTGGATAATACTAGAAAACAAGCCTATGGTTCTTGGCAAGATCAACTAGATGAAATCTACCATGACATAGATGCTTGGAAAGCTAGAATAGCAAAAGTCAAAGCTGATAATCCAAAAGAATAATGCAACTTACTCGTAATTTTTCTTTATCTGAATTGATAAAATCTGATACTGCAATCAGATTAGGGATAAGTAACAACCCTAACGCAGATCAAATTAAAAAATTAAAATTACTTTGTGAAAATATACTGCAACCAGTTAGAGATCATTTTGGTAGAGTGACTGTAACAAGTTGTTTTCGATCACCTGAGTTGTGTGTAAAAATAGGTAGTAGCTTAAATTCACAGCACACCAAAGCTGAGGCCGCAGACTTCGAGTGTTTAGGAATTAGCAACGCTGAAGTCTTTGATTGGATCAAAACAAATCTCAATTGGGATCAGATGATTCTCGAATTTTTTGAGATTGGTGAACCTAACTCGGGCTGGATCCATTGTAGCTGGGTTGCTGAAAATCCAAGAAAACAATTATTGAGAGCATATAGAGAAGATGGTAAAACAAAATATAAACCAGTAATAGGAAACGCAACTGATTTATAAAAGGAGAAAAGATGGCACTTACAAAAAAACAAAAGAAACTTCCAATAGCTTTACAAAAAGCTATATTGAAGAAACAAAAACAAACTAAAAAAACAAAAAGGAGAAAATAATATGCCGTATCACACAGGAAAAGGCGCACATGGCGGAATGAAGAAGAAGAAAAAGAAAAAAACTAAAAAAGCAAAAATGAAATCAAGCAGAAGATAATGGTTAAAGTAGCATCTATAAAAAACATTATAAAAGATCTTAAACCAAGACAACAAAGGACTATGCGTAATCATGCAAGACACCATAGTCTTAAACACATGAGATCAATGGCAAGAGCTATGAAAAAAGGTGCTACTTTTGCTTCAGCCCACACAAGTGCAATGAGGAGTGTAGGTAAATGAGTGGATTTACAACATCAGTTACATTAAAAGAAATGATTAACAAGTTTCCAATGCGAAAGAGAAGAAAAAATGTCAAAAAAAAGAAAAAGAAGAAAAGTACCAAAAGATAAGTCAGGTCTCCCGAAGAAATACCTTAGTGGTCTTACAGGAAGTAAGAGATCAGCTAGAGCTAGTCTTTTAAAATCTATGTCATCTTTATATAAATCAGGTGCAAGAATTCCAAAATCAATGTTTAAAGCGAGGGTAAGATAATGGCTGTAAGAAGAAAACCTTTATCTGCTAGAGTTATTTCTATATTAAGAGCAAAAGCTAAAAATAGAAAAAATATTACTTTAGGAGATTTAAAAAAAGTATATCGTAGAGGACAAGGTGCTTATTTATCCTCAGGTTCAAGACCAAAAATATCAATGGCTGGATGGAGTATGGCACGGGTCAATTCCTATTTGAGAGGAAGTAGAAAACATGATACAGACCTGAGAAGAAAACGAAAGAAGTAAATGAAAACTAATAAAGAAAAATTTGTAGAGATTGATGGAAGAATAAAATTAGTAAATCAAAAAATAGATCTAATAATTAAAAACCATCTACATCACATGAAAAAAGATATTGATAGAATTTTATATAGTCTTGGTGCAATCGGACTTCTAGTTTTAGGACAACTTCTTTACTTACTCACCAAATAGTTGTATAGGTCAGTATATGACCTATAAGAGAATACTTGTAATATCTGATATGCACATCCCGTATCACCACAAAGATTCAATACAATTTTTAAAAGAAATAAAAAAACAGTATAAACCTGATTTTGTAGTTAATATTGGTGATCTACTAGATTTTCATGCAATCAATATGCACACACACGATCCAGATTTATATTCTGCTGGACACGAACTAAAACAATCTAAAATTTATATAAAAGAATTAGAATCTATTTACCCAAAAATGGTTGAAGTAGAATCTAATCATTCAAGCTTAGTTTATAGACGAGCATTAAAATTTGGAATGAGTAAAGAATTTTTAAAAGATTATGGTGAGTTTCTTGGTACAAAAAAATGGAAGTGGGTAGATGATTTAACATTAGATTTACCAAATAAACAAAGATGTTTTTTTACACATGGAAGAAGTGCAGATGTTTTAAAAGTATCTCAAACTATGGGTATGTCAGCAGTTCAGGGTCATTATCATACTAAGTTTGTTATATCTTGGTGGGCAAATCCTGATAACCTATTTTTTGCTATGAATGTAGGTTGTTTGATTAATCAAAAATCATTAGCTTTTGCTTATGCTAAAAACTTCAAAACAAGGTTTATTTTAGGTTGTGGTATAATTATTGATGGAATACCAAGACTTTTGCCTATGGTATTGAATAACAAGGGTAATTGGATTAAAAAGCTTGTATGAAGAACAAAAAGGGTACTTTAAAGGCCCATAGAAGCGATTTAAAGGCTACTGACAGACAAATAGGTGGTAAGCACTACAAAAACTTTAAAATACAGCCTATTGAGTTTATTACAGCAAATAAGTTAAATTTTATACAAGGTTGTGTTATTAAATATATTTGTAGATATAATAAAAAAAATGGTAATGAAGATTTAGATAAAGTAATTCATTATTGCGAACTATTAAAGGAACTAGAATGATTTGGTTAAAATTGTTAAATAATCCTCTTACAAAATTAGCAGTCAATAAAGTAACAGATCATTTTAAACACAAAGCAGAAAAAGTAAAAACTATTAGAGAAGCTGAAATACAAGCTTGTAAAGAAGTAGATGTACAAAGGATAAAATCACAAGATAAAAGTTGGAAAGATGAAATACTAATGGTGTGGCTTATTGCTATGCTATCTACAGGTTGGTTTGACGAAACTAGAGATAACTTTGAGGAATGGGTAAGAATTATAAACGAACTCCCTGATAGCGTATGGTATCTCGTAATCATTGTCTTCACAGCAACATTTTCTACAAAAATGACAGATAAAGTTCTTAATCGTAATAAAAAAAAATAATATAAATTTACACCAAACATCTGTATTAAGAATCTATGAGGATAGATGCAGTAATTATAAATGCAGAGTTTAGAATGGAATCAGATTATTCAGAGATTGGTCACTTTATTTCTTTGAAATTTGTAGATGAAAGCCCAAACTTAAAAAAGCTAAAAGGTTTTATACAAGAACTCTCACAATTTGATGATGTTAAACTCGTAGATTATGATTACAATATTGAAATAATTAATGAATTTTCTAATTTAGATGGCTTTGATATTGTAAAGCACTAACCCTCTTGTCTATTTGCTAACTTAATATCTGTTTTTATTTCTGTTTGTTTCATAGAAGAATATCTGTCCAGATTATTATATTTTAGTTTTGATCTAATTAGATTACCCTCTGCATGAGCTAAACTATTAATTATTTCTTTATACTCAGGGTCAAGTCTTGCTTTATGTTCTGCTTCAATAGCTGTCTTTGTATCTAATTTATGTTTTAGAAAACATTTAGCAAACATAGCTTTTTTCCCCTCATCTAAGATAATTACTTTTTCAGCCCATTTAGACCATTCTTCTGCCGCCTTATCCATTTGGATATAAGCTTCTTTACTATTAAGGGTGTTCATACATTAATTTATTTAATTTTTCTAACTCCTCTACTTCTTTTCTAAGCTTACCATTGAGTTTCCTGTGTTCTTCATTTACTTCTTTTAAATCTTTTATTTCTTTGTCTTTTAGATTTAATATTTTTTTCAAAGATAATAATTCTTCTCTTTGAGTTGCAATAGTAAGCCCAGCTTTTCTACATTGAGATTGTAAATATTCTTTTTGTTTTTCTAAATCTTCTTTTGAAACATAAACTTTCATAATTTAAAATGGTGGTAAATCATCATCAAGATCATTCATCTCAATTGGTTTTGCGTTTTCTGGTGAGGGTGGTCTAGCCTCTGTCATTGGCATCTCTTTGTATCTTGGAACAGACTCACCAATAGGCTTCATACCATCTATATTTGGTTGCGGTTTAAATGGTTTTATCATTATAAAACTTAAAATCATTTGCAAATTACTTTTATCATATTTGCTAGGATTTTCAATTTCTTGTGTCTTTGCAAACCATTTACCTCTATATCCCTCATTATGAAACTTCTGTACTTCTGGTGTACTATACCAATCATTTATTTGAGATAATGAGTATTTTTTCTTTGTTAAGCTACAAGTAAAAAGCGATTTTGCGTCAGCTTTATACTCATATTTAGGTGCTTTGTTACCTGTGCTTCTTAAATACATAGTCAAAGCACAAAATGGTGTTTTTTTTTGTTGATACATTTATTTACTCCTTAGTTTATTATATTCTTCATTTCTTTTTCTAAAATCTTCTTCAACTGTATTTAGGTATTTACAAGCTTTGAAAGCTTTTAAATATCTAGGCTTTATATCGAAGAATCTTATACTTACATCTTTAACAGGTTCTTTTGGAATATTTATAACTGCTAAAAATTCTATCTTATGTTTTGTAGAATCTTCTACTAATTTTTTGTAAGTATGTATTTGAACAGGCATATCAGGGTAAAAATCTTTTGAAGTTTTAAAATCTAATATACCAACTTTGCTTTTTCTTTTAACTAAAACATCTAATGTTCCACAAACATCTAGTTCATCAGAATAGTAAGTTTTTTCTGTTTCAACAATCTCAAAGTTTCTTTTCTTCCAAAACTTTTTAAATTTTTCAAACATTGTTTTTAAAGGTTCAGTTGTAGGTTCTACAGGGTTTTTGCCTGTTATATAATCTTCACAAAGCGAGTGCATATTAGTTCCAATATTAGAAGCATTTTCTTTTATGCCTTTTACTCTGTATTTAAGATCATCAACAAATTGTTGAACTTCATCTACAGCTTTTTTATCATGTTTTANTTTTTGGTATAAAGCTTCAAATACACAATTTTCAGCCCACCACATCAAAGCACCTTTACCAAATCTTTCACCAATGATTGTAGTTACACCTTTTTTCTTCAATCCATTAACTGTATATCTTGCTCCTCTTGCTTTTGGATTAAACTCTATAATATTACCATGTTTATCTTTGCTCTTGATAATCATATCCATTCCTCTCTCTCTTTAAAAATTTATAATTGTTTTCTATAAGTGGTTTTACAAAGTAATCAGCATCACATTCAAACAATTCGCAAAGCTTTAACTCATTCCATTTTGGACAAGCATTTGCACCTTTTTCATANTTNTGTATTTGTTGAAATGTAACATTNACTGCTTTTGCAACTCTAGTCTGTGTATATCCTCTCATAAGTCTAATCTTCTTTAGCTGACAGCCATACACTTTTCTAAAGACTTTTTCGTTTTGTTCGTCTGATATTCCAAACTGATTTAGATAAGATGGTATTATACCATTAATCTCTTGTATCTTATCTTCATTTTTAATTATCATAAAATGACCATTCCTTTTTCTCTCTATCGGTTAATCTATTGAATTGATCTTTCCAACAAGTACGACAGAGTAATGACTCATTGAAAAGTGTTTTACCAGAAAACCAAGCTAATTTATCTGCATCATCTTTAAAACATCTTGCACATTGAAAGCTTAGTTTGATAATTTTTGCTGTGGGTTTTGTCATTCTCTCTCCTAATCTAATATCGAATGTCCACGATTTTTAAGACATTCTCTATTTATTTTTTTTGATTTTAATTCATCAGCTTTGACAAAGCCAACAGTTCCTAATTCTACATATTTAGCAAAAGCAAACCTTGTGTAATCAAACACTAAATTTACATTTTCTTTTACCAATTCTTCACATAGAATTTGATCGTTAGTTAAATCTTCTGCTCTTGAATAATCGAAAGTACCTGAACGACCTTTAGTATCAACAACCATTTTAGGAACACAAGCTTGTAATAAGGTCGCAAAAACCGCTAGTAAAAGTATTTTTTTCATATCTATTTATCCTCTCTCTACAGACTAATTGGGTGATACTTTATCTGATGTATCTTCCAAGCCATCTGCTTTTTTCTTTCCTGTAGCTTTTTCAGTTTTTCTGACAAAGTTTTTTCTTGCAAAATTGCTTTGTCGTACTTTGCTTGAAGCTTTGGGAGTGCCTTTTGCATTAGCTGTCTCCTTTTTTATTATTGTTACTACTTCATCTAAAGTAGTATTTGGGTGAAATACTACACCCAAATTTTTTTGCATATCTTGTAACAAATCAAAGTCTTTGTTTCTAGTTTTTATTTTAAGTATCATGCTCTCTCCTCTTTCCATTTATATTTTATTTCTGTATTTGGATATTTATCAAGTTTTTTAATAATTGATCTATATTGTTTTATAGTTAATTTTAAACTTTTTAAATCCAATCCTAAATGCTCTAAAAGATATTCGTCTGTTTCATCTTTCCACCATTGAAGATTCATTTCGTCCATGTCTAAACCGCTTGACATATCACAACTAAATAAATGGGCTAGTTCAAGGTGTTCTTTTGGAATTTTTAATTTTCCTGTTTTCATACAATCTTCTAAAACTTCTGTAATTATAGGATTGTATTTTTGTTCGTCCCATTGTTCTCCACCCCAATCATCTACTCCAAGATAATAAGACAATAATCTTTCCGCACCCCATTCAGATAATTTCATTATGATTTCTCCTTTCCATCAATAAAATTTTTAGCTTTTTCTATTATAGAAAAACTTTTTAGAAATCTTGCATTTCCATTTATCAATTTATAAACATTGATTTTTTTTTCTAAATTGTCGGCTTGTTTTATAAAATAATTTTTATATTCAAACCCTTGTTCTACATTAGGCATTTATGCTCTCTCCTCTATTTGATATTTACCATAAGAAATTAATTCATCATGTTCGTTGAAACATAATTCCCAAGTTGATCTAAAATCATATTTACAAGCCATAATTCCTAAATCTTGAAGTTTATTAAAAGATTTTATTGATCTGTTATAAATTTTTCTGAATTTTTTATGATCTTCTTTATTAGATAAAAAATTATTCATACTCTCTAAAGATAAATTTAATTGATCTCTTAAAAATTGTTTTACTTCTTTTAAATATGCACTATCAAAAGGAACAACTGTATTTTTTGTTCCCATACCTTTTTTTGACATATCTCCATCAGTAGCAATTAAACATAGTTTTGTTTTCATATTCTCTCCTCTTAGGTTATTTGTTTTTTTTATATTTAACATATGTCGTATTATGTTCATAAAGCGGTTGTAATTGCAATAGTAAATAAATGGCTATTTTACTAGCTTTTTTAAGATTTTATACAACTCTANCTATTAATTTGCATCAGAAAAGCAAATCAGTTACAAATCAAAATAAGATATGAAAAAATTTATTATTTATGTTAAGAGAGATTATTGCTCCCAAGCAATATAAGTATTAAATTCATATCTTACTTAGGTTAATTAAGGTAGCNGACTNCTCTCTCTGTCNGCTATCTTTTTAGAGAGAGGATATAGANATGAAACAATTAGAGTTGGAGTACCCAGCACATAATTATACTGAAACAAGTAAATCTGCATGGGCTAACAAAAAAGATAAACTTACAAAACGAGAACAAGTTTATGAGTTTATAAAATTACAATCATCAACAAATTATCAAATCGCAGATGAACTTGATATGCCATTGTCATCTGTTACTGCTCGTTGCAGAGAACTACAGGTTTTGAATTTAGTTGAAGATAGTGGTAAAAGACGACAAACACCTTATGGAAAAACAGCGATAGTATGGCAAACAAAAAAGAACGAGAATACATGAGTAAGGTAGCAAATCTTGGCTGTTGGATTTGTGAAGCACCAGCTAATGTTCATCACATAAGACCAAAAGGTTTAGGTATGGGTAGAAGATCATCTCATTATGATACAATTCCATTGTGTTACTTCCATCATCAAGGTCAAGGTGGAATACATCATAATAAAAAAATTTTTGAAAAAAAGTATGGTACTGAATTAGAAATATTAGCCAAAGTAAAAGAGAGGATAAAAAATGAGTCGTAAGTCAGGTTATTTTATTTGTTACAGGAATATATGGCAACACCCTGTATTCAAAAATTTATTACAAGCTAGTTGTTGGATATATATGATTAGTTCAGCAAGTCATCAGGATAAAGATTTAAGATTTTTAGAAAATAAAATTTTTATAAGACGAGGTGAATTGATAATGCCATTAAGAGTTACTGCAAAAAGATTTGGTATGTCATATTCTGAAATGAGAACTTTTATACTAAGGCTTGTGCGTAGGAAGATGATAACTACTAGAACCGCCCAGTTACAGCCCACAAGCAACCACAAGAACAGAAAAGTAACTATTATAAATGTTATAAATTACGATAAATTTCAGTATGTTGATAAAGAACAATCACTTACAGACCGCATATCGCAACAAGTACTAAATAACAATACTAATACACATACTAATATAGGGTCTAGCAAAGATAACATTGTTAATAGTGAATATAAAATNGTGTCCGAGTGGGGTCAGTATAATATTATTATGAAAGATGGNAAAAAATACAAAAANCANAAATGGAAGAATGAGCCAATAACAGAATATTTATAATGAAAATACTGCGATTATTTAAGTATGTTAGAAAAAGATTGATTAAACTNTCACTTGAAAATAAAATGCTAAAAGTTCAGCTTGAATATTATAGGGCTGTTGTAGAATCTATAGAAAAACGAAAGCATTAAATGGTCAGAAAAAAGTCAAAATATAGACATATTTCAATAAACAAAAAGAAATATTATTTTTATCATATTATCTGGTTAGATATTTTGGGTGACTCATCTCATTTATCTTACTCTGAATTTGAAAAGATGCGACCAGCTACAATGAATACTTATGCTTATGTATTTAAAAAAGATAAAAAGTATT
>FUFK010042950.1_pt1 | contig 10354 bp, 6 predicted proteins | sample 1021851 | NCBI WGS metagenome assembly FUFK01 (sample SAMEA51879418, study PRJEB19060) | metagenome
TTTCTAAAGCAGTATAGTTATAGAGAAGTTGCAGCTTGGCTCAGTACTCAATCTGAAAGATATATTTCCCACGTAGGTTTATACAAGAGAGTGAAAATTGAGCAACAACGTAAGAACGAAGCTTCAACTCAACGNTACCTNGCCNAAAGGTACAAAGAAGCGTTACAAAAAGCAGAAAAGCTCGAAACCCAAAGACTTGGTTACAGAGAAAAAGTTAGCTCCAGCTCAACCGAAGCCTGAAGAGATAGACTTTGAAAAAGCTAGAGAGATAATTTTTGAACCTAATGTTGGACCTCAAACTGACTTTTTAGCAGCAACAGAACAAGAAGTTTTATATGGAGGAGCTGCAGGTGGTGGTAAGTCTTATGCGATGGTTGCAGACCCAGTGCGTTACTTGGGGAATCCAAATGCACGAATGCTACTTGTTCGTAGGAGTACAGAAGAGCTTAGAGAACTTATATCAGTAAGTAAACAACTTTATCCCAAAGCTATTCCTGGAATAAAGTTTATGGAAAGAGATAAAACTTGGGTAGCTCCATCAGGTGCTACATTGTGGATGTCCTACCTCGACAGAGANGATGATGTCATGAGATACCAAGGTCAAGCCTTTAACTGGATTGGCTTTGACGAACTTACACAATGGCCTACACCTTATGCATGGAACTATATGAGATCACGTCTCCGTACAACAAGGGCTTCNGGNTTGCCACTGTATATGAGAGCGACTAGCAACCCTGGAGGTCCAGGACACCAGTGGGTAAAAAGAACGTTTATTGACCCTCAAGTACCTAATAAATCGTTTGATGCCACCGATGAAAATGGAGAGGTGATAAAGTGGCCGAAAGGTCATAGTCGGGAGGGTGAGCCTCTGTTNAAACGTAAGTTCATNCCTGCCACCCTCTTCGACAATCCNTANNTGGCAGATGATGGTTTATANGAAGCTAATCTTCTTTCGTTGCCTGAGCATCAACGCAGACAACTACTTGAAGGTGATTGGGACATAAACGAAGGTGCAGCTTTTCCTGAGTTCAATAGAAATATACATGTAGTAGAACCTTACGAAATACCCTCTAATTGGATACATTTTAGGGCTTGTGATTATGGTTATGGTTCATACACTGGTGTTCTTTGGTTTACTATTGTACCTGGTTCTGAACAGCTAGTAGTCTACAGGGAGTTATATGTATCAAAGGTCACAGCTACTGACCTAGCTGATATGATACTAGAAATAGAAAATGAGTCAGGAGAAAAGATACGTTACGGAGTTCTTGACTCATCTCTTTGGCATAAACGTGGAGATACTGGACCAAGTCTAGCAGAGCAGATGATTTTAAAAGGGTGTCGTTGGAGACCTTCAGATAGATCAAAAGGTTCTCGTGTAGCAGGTAAAAATGAATTGCATAGAAGATTGCAGGTAGATGAATTTACGGAGGAACCTAAACTTGTGTTATTTTCTAATTGCACTAACCTTATATCTCAGTTACCCTCTATTCCGTTAGATAAGAAGAATCCAGAAGATGTAGATACAAACGCAGAAGACCACTTGTATGATGCATTAAGATATGGTATAATGACTAGACCACGAAGTAATGTATTTGATTTTGATCCTGCTGCACAACGCACAGGTTTTCAAGCATCAGATCCAACATTTGGATACTAAGGAAATAAAATGGCAGAAGAAGATTTTGAAGAAATGATCATGGATATGGAAGAAACATCAGCAATAGAAGATGTTGTTGAAGATGACTACAGAGATCCACTTACAGGTCACATTATTCAGTTTGTTAAAGATAAATATAACAAAGCTGATACAGCTAGGCAACTAGATGAAGAACGTTGGATTCAAGCCTACAGAAACTATCGTGGTTTATATGGACCTAATGTACAATTTACCTCATCAGAAAAATCTCGTGTATTTGTAAAAGTTACTAAGACAAAAGTTCTTGCAGCTTATGGTCAAATAGCAGAGGTTTTATTTGGTGGTAATAAGTTTCCTATTAGCATTGATCCTACAACTTTGCCAGATGGAGTTCCTGATACAGTAAACTTTGAGTCTAATGAACAATTAGTAAAAGCAAAAAATGAAACTAATCTACGCCCTGGAGAAACATATCCAGACTTTTTAAATAGACTTGCAGGTTTAGAAGATGAGTTAGAACCTGTAGCAGACAGATTAGAAGAAGGTCCAGGATCAACNCCAAGTGCTATNCAAATNCATCCNGCTGAAGTTGCAGCTAANAAGATGGAAAAGAAGATTCATGATCANTTAGAAGAATCTCATGCAAAGAAACATTTACGTGCTGCTGCTTTTGAGGCAGCACTTTTTGGTACAGGGATCATGAAAGGTCCGTTTGCTATAGATAAAGAATATCCAAACTGGGATGAAGAGGGTAACTACTCTCCAATGTTTAAAACAATCCCACAAACTACATCTGTATCTATCTGGAACTTCTATCCAGATCCTGATGCAGCTACAATGGAAGAAGCAGAGTATGTTGTAGAACGACACAAGATGTCACGTTCTCAAGTACGTGCTTTAAAAAATCGTCCATACTTCCGTGAAAATGCCGTAGACAATGCTCTAAGGCTTGGTGAAAGCTACCGTAAACAATGGTGGGAACACATCATGGAAGACAACTCAGAAGAAGATAGAGCTGATCGTTTTGAAGTTTTAGAGTTCTGGGGTTTTGTGGACAGAGAAGTAATAGAAGATCAAGGGGTAGACATCCCTAAAGATTTAGAAGATGCAGACCAACTAAGTGTAAATATTTGGATTTGTAATGGACAAGTGTTAAGACTTGTAATGAACCCATTTACTCCAGCTTATATTCCTTACTTTGCAGCTCCTTATGAGATGAATCCATACAGTATTTTTGGCGTAGGTATTGCTGAAAACATGGATGATACTCAAACACTAATGAACGGCTTTATGCGAATGGCAGTAGATAATGCAGCATTGTCTGGTAATCTATTGATTGAGGTAGACGAGACTAATCTCGTCCCAGGGCAAGACCTCTCCGTGTATCCAGGAAAAGTGTTTAGGAGACAGGGAGGGGCACCTGGTCAAGCCATTTTTGGAACTAAGTTCCCTAACGTAAGTAATGAGAACATGCAGATGTTCGACAAGGCAAGAGTATTATCAGATGAATCAACTGGCTTTCCATCTTTCGCACATGGTCAAACAGGCATACAGGGTGTTGGTCGTACTGCTTCTGGTATTTCCATGCTTATGTCTGCTGCCAACGGCAGTATACGGAATGTAGTTAAGAATATAGATGACTATCTACTTGCACCTCTTGCAAAAGCTTTCTTTAACTTTAACATGCAGTTTGACTTTGACTCAGAGATCAAAGGTGACTTGGAGGTAAAAGCTCGTGGTACAGAAAGTCTCATGGCTAATGAAGTACGTAGCCAACGTCTTATGCAATTTATGCAAGTGGTATCAAACCCTGCACTTGCTCCATTCGCACGTATGGACTATATTGTACGTGAAATTGCTAAGTCAATGGATCTTGATCCAGATAAAGTTGGAAACAATATGTCGGANGCTGCGATCCAAGCTGAGATTNTAAAGACANTTTNNAGCNGACNAATCCACCACCTCAACNNCCAGGTNNANNANCACCAGNANGNCCACAGGGCGCACCTGCTGGCGNACANGTNCAGGATACCCAAGGCAGTGGGGGTGGTACTATAGGAACAGGAACAGCACCTCAGCCAGGAGAACAGGGCTTCTCAGGTAATATTGGCCCACAACAGGTACAATGAAACTAGTCGTGAACAATACTTTAAAACCTTTCGTAAACAATCCAGAATTGTACAATCCATTCGTGGAAGAAATAAACCGCAGAATAGAAAGAACACATAGACGCCTTGAGCAAATAGTAGATGTTGAAGAACTCTACCGTGCTCAGGGTGAAATACGTGTGCTTAGAGCTATGCTTCGTTTAAGGGATGATGTTAATGGAGCCACTTAAAGAATCTTTACGTCCAAGACCTAGACCAAGAATACAGACTGGTAAAAAGACTTTACGTAATAGAGTTGTCTGGGCAGATGAGACTTCTAAAGATCCTTATTCTGAATTAACTGTAACAATTCCTTGGGGAGAAGGTTATGCTGTTATTCCTACAGTAGATGCAAATGGTAATAAACTTTCTACTGAAGAAGCCTTAGAAAAAACTTTAGAGAAAAAATTATTAACATCTAAAGGGAATCCACTAGATTTTATAACTAATGAAGAGCTTCCTGTATTTGCAACTGAAGAAGAGGCTAACCGTTATGCACAATGGAGATCAGACTCTATGTTTGATCCCGAAGCTATAGCTGCAGGTTTTGATAGAGAGCCTATTCAAATTTTTCCTGATGCTCCTCCACCTGAAGTAGACAATCGAAGTATAGCAAATAAAGTTATAAACAAATTAAATAGGCTTTTGGCTTATACTGGTATAAAAGCTTATAGGGGTGAGATAGAGGGTTTTGATGAAGGTGCTTTAGTAGAACAAAGACCTATGTCTTTTAGTGGTGTAGCCGCACCTGATACTAAAGGTTTAAGTTATTCTGAAATTATATTAGACAGTATACTAGGTTTAGAAAACAACTACGAAACTGGTGTAGAAGGTATTGTCAAACAGTTTAATCAAGACAGAGTAGGTTTCTTAAAAACAATAGGTAAAACTATTTATGATGAAACTGTAAACTTTATGTATTCTCCAGTAGATTTGCCAGGACTTGAAAAAGTTAATCCAATGGTTGCACCAGAACTAAAAGTTGCAGAGTTTGGTGTAAACATAGCTAATGAGCTAAAACAAGCAGTTGAGAGATTATCTTCGCAAGATCTTAATACCAGACTACAAAGTATGTTTGGGGTTGATTACAACAACGCTACCGATGATCAAGTATCTAAAGCCAGAGAATCTGTTCTTGGTGATGGATTAATTGTTGCTGAAGTTATACCTGCTGTAAGAGCAGCTAGTAAAGCTGTTCCTGGAGAAGTTAAGGCAGACCTTATGGGTCAAACAAGAGCTTTACTTGAAGGTGACATTGTAGAGTTTAGTCAAACTTCATCACAACCACCAAAAGGTGTAGGTGCAAATGTTCCTGGTATGTTCCCCGAACGTGTTGTAGACCCTGATGATGCAGAGCCACTTAGTGCATCGGAGATTGAGTTCTATGAGATACAAGATAAATTTATTGATAATTATAGTACAGCAGTTTCTGGTGACAAAAAGACTATAAAATTTACTGATGTATTTGCAGCACCTGCATTAGTAAATAGAGAGCTTGATACTGAAACCGCTTTTATTGATAGTGGAGAGCTTTATAGAAACTTAGAAGAGGTTGCAGGAGGTCCAGCTCATCAAACATTTATACCTGTATTTAGACCTGGAAATCCAGATGTAAAAAATGATATATTAACTGATGAACAATATACACAATTTAGAAATTCACAAGATATTGCTTTAATAAATGCTGGAATAACTTCTGGACAGGTAGATATTAATAACAAAGATTTTTGGTTTACAGACAAAAATGAAGCTGGCACAGTAACAGATATAGCCAATCAAAAAGATTTAGGTGACGTGGTTAAACCTGAATATTTTAAACAAGTTCAAAGTGATATTAAAGAAAGTGTTGAACTTGCATTTAAAGAGAATATTGATAGATTAGATCCAACTGATGTATTTACATTAGTAGGTCTTTTAAAGAAACAAGATGCTATTAATTCTGGCCTAGATACCTCTACAAGTGAATTTAATATTATAAGGACTGGTGTTAATAATACTATTGAAAAAATTATAGAAGATTTAAAATTAACAGACAACATACTTGTTTCAGATCCAAGAGATTATATAAAAAATGCATTTAAAAAACCAGGTGAGGATATAATAGATGTTACACCCAGAAAGAAAAATATTGATGTAGATACACAACTACCTTACTATGAAACAGCTAAAGGTATGTATACTGAAAATGGAGATTTAAAATATAGATTTTCTACAGTTTTTGGAGTAGAGCCGAAAGATTCTGGAATTTTTTATGGTGCGCCAGATGGTCAAAGTTTTAGCCTAGATATTGAACAGGTTATAAAAGACCACCTTCGTGGTAAACTAAATACAACTGAAACAATAGCAGATCGCAGTTTTGATAAACTTTCTGATATATATGCAAATCAATATTTAAAAACTAATAAATCATTTGATAAAATATCTGACTCTAATTTAAAATACATAGCAACAGATGTAATTATGGATGTGTTTGAAAAAACAAACAAAAAAGTAATTCCAGGTGGGGTAATAATTAAAGCATTACAAGAAGATCCCAGAGTAAATAATAAAACTATACCGCCATATTTTTTAACTGACGAATTTAAGAACAGAGTTTTTAAAAATGATAAAACAGGTGGTCCAGGNATGTTTGACCTACCTGAAAGTGATTTTGAGTCACTTACAATAGAATATGCAAATAGATCCCCTAAAATTAAATACACTCAGTCCAATATAGATTATCCTAGATATCAAAGACAAGAGTCAGAATTTGGTGGTAATTTTATGGGGGGAGAAGCAATAGACTATAAAGAGTCTCAAATAACTGCAACAGATCGTAAAACNAATCAATCCCCTTTTACAGCNNTCTTAACACACTATGATCCAGGAACTCTAGCACATACTAGAGTATCTACTNTAGATCCGACTANAGCTCCACTGTTAGNNTCTNNAAAANGTTTAGAGTTNTATAAATCTATTATAGGAAGTNAACCTTTTAAACTAGTTCAAGANATACAATCTGATCTTNTTTCAAAAGGTNTTCAAAAATTTAAAAAACTTAAGGTTGATCCAGATACAGTAAAAAANNTATTTNATAGGAACATGAAGGNATCTNATCAAANNCATCACTANNATTTCCAGCATACNNNGCAAATNAAGATTTAATTGAAAANTACGGCATAGATAATTACGAGCTTGATCCAGAAAAAGGAGAAGAAGTTTTTGAAACAGTAGCAGCAGCTTTAGAAGATTTTGCAAATCAACCTGATGGAAAAGATGTTGTAATGGCAAAACAAAAGTATGATGAGCTTACTAGAAAGACTGTAGATACACAAGAATTAAAATATAAAAATTTAAGTGCGCCTGAAAAGTTTGATATGCTATTTGATGCAATCATTCAAGAGTCTACCCTTGAAAATTATGGATCAATTAAAAATAAAATAATTGCTGGTAATATGACGAATGAGGAAATAAAAGAGGGATTAGATCTTATATTTCGTAGCTATGATCCTTCCGACTCAAGAGTATACGATATAAGAAGTTTTTTACTAGCTTACAATGACTTTAAACGTAATGGTGCAATTCCTAACAATCCAGATATTTTAGAAAATGCTAAAAATATTTATATGGATAGTTTAAGAAAAGACTATGCAAGATACCTAAATAACTTTACTTCAAATTTAAATAATATTGACAANAGTCAAGTTAATCCTGANGGTATNNNAAATTTTAGTGCNCAAGNNAANATAAACNATGCTGCTTTANNAAATCCNTCAAGATTTAAAGANNCACCTATAAAAGTAAAAGATACTAAAGGTATAGAAGATTANGTATCTTTAATTGTACAAAANCTAATTAATAATGCAGATGCTGATGGAATTGATAAAATAGTTTTTCCACCTGTTGATAGAATACTTGAAAGAAGGTTTGGTGGAGAAAAGCTTAAATATGCTTTGCAAAATAAAAGTTTTAGCAGAGATACTGGAAAAGTAACAGATGGACATCCTCTTTATAAAGCTTATGGAATAGCTTTACCAAAAGTTCTTGATAAGTTTGAAAAAACTTACGGTATAAAGATATATAGAGATGTAGAGTTACCTTATGGTAAGTCGGGAAGAGACTTAAGTAATAAAGGTATAATAATAGATATAAGCGATATGAAAAAAAAGTTTGATCTATCAAGACCAGCATTTGCCAAGGGAGGCACAGTAATGAACGAACAGATGGAAATGGCATTTATGAAAAAGGGTGGCATCAAAGATGATGGCATGACAAAAGATCCAATATCAGGTAATAATATACCACCTGGATCTATGGCTACAGAGGTAAGAGATGATATTCCTGCTATGCTGTCAGAGGGTGAGTATGTCGTTCCTGCAGATGTTCTTCGTTATTACGGTGTAAACTTTTTTGAAAATCTTCGCAATCAAGCAAAAAATAATTTGCAAACAATGGAGCAAAGTGGTAGAATAGGTGGAACTCCTATGACAGAACAAGATGTTGCACGTAATATGCAACAACCAATAGCAGATAATGCTGAAATGATGCTTGAGTCTGAAAAACCTGCACAAGGATTTAATACAGGTAATTATACATCAAATTTTAGTCCTGCTACTGCACGTTTAAATACACCTATGTTTACAGGTACTTCTTCTCAACTGGCAAATGTAGCTGCTGCTCAAAATAATAATCCTAATGCAGAAAAAATTACCGTATTTAAAAAACATTATAATACAGCAGGAGAATCTATTCAAATTAAATACGAACAACTTCCAGGAGGTGCTATGCAACCTGCACCTGGTCAAGAATCTGAATTAGCTAAATATCCTATGGATGAAATAGCCTATGCAGCTTACTTAAAAGGTAAATCAGGTAGCTCCAATGGTAGCACTACTACTACTGTAACTACCCCAACAGGATCTAGCACTGATTGGATGGAAGGTATAGATTTTAGATCAAGCACTGAAGTTCAAGAGTGGGCTGATAAGACTCTTAAAACAAGCTCAGTTATTAAAAACTTAGGTAAAGCAGGCGGTATATTTGCTGCAGGTGCATCTGTAGCTATTGCGGATAAAATAGCTAAAGTTAACGGTGTAATTATGTTTCAAGAAAGTCTTGGCACTGATGAGAGTAAAGCACTTGCTGAAACGTTAAGAAAACAAGTAGAGGAGTTTACCAATAAAAACGAATCGTTTGGATTAGATATAATAAATGCTATAGGTGGTGCCACTGGTAAAAGATATTTTAATGATATACTAGAAGCTTCTAAAACTGAAACACCTAAATCAGAATATAAAACACCAACTGTTGATGTTATTGCAAAAAAAGATGACAAGGGTAAAACTAATATAACTGCAAAAAATAAAAGCAGTCAAGCTGCAAAAAGTGCGTTACAAAATTTACAAGACAACAAAGATAGTTATATAGCAAGTTCAACTGATCCCGTACAAACAGCAGCAAATGTATCTAATTTAGAAACCGCATTATCAGCAGGAAGTCAAAATCCTTCTGGTACATTAAGTTTAAACAAAGGCGGTCTAATGACTAAGGGCAAAAAGAAAAAGAAAAAATAACTATAAGGCTACTCAGCTTCGGCTGACCCCAACATAAAAAGGAGAAAAATATGCCTGAATTAGCAGAAGTAGAAACACCAAANACAGCAGGATTTGTTGACAGAGGATATAACTACGAAAAAAAGCGTAAGCGAATGGAAGAGGAAGAAGAGGAGATTCGTAAACTTGAAGCTGAACAACGTGGAAAAGAACCAACTAACGAAGAACAGCAATCAGAAGAAGAAGCTCCCAAAGAAGAAAAGGCCGATACAGAAGTTAAAGAAGAAACGCTATCTGCTGAAGAAAAATCGTTTAAAAAACGTTATGGCGATCTAAGACGGCATATGCAAGAGAAAGAAAAGGAATGGGACGAAAAGTTCAAGACCTTTGAAGAACGTCTTAAAAAAGATTCTATAGTACCACCTAAATCTGATGAAGATATAGAAGAATGGGCTAAAGAGTATCCTGATGTAGCAGGTGTTGTAGAAACTATTGCTGCTAAAAAAGCTCAAGAAATGTTTAATAAAGCAGATGCTAANTTAAAAGAGTTAGANAAAGTNCAAACAGAAGCACAAAGAGTAAANGCAGAAAANACAATACGTAAGTCNCATGAAGACTTNGATGATCTACGTGCTTCAGAAGAGTTTCATAGTTGGGCTGAAGAACAGCCTAAGTGGGTNCAAGATGCANTATANGAAAACTCAGATGANCCNGCTTCTGTAGTTCGTGTTATAGATCTTTATAAAGTAGATAAAGGTCTAACTAAAAGTGCAAAGAAAGCAAAAGCTAAAGATGCAGCTTCTACTNTAACTAAACGTAGTAAGACACAAGTAGATGTAGAAGATGCAAATGACGTAATTCGTGAGTCAGAAGTCGCTAAAATGTCTGATAAGGAATTTGAAGAGAAGTCTGATGATATTAACAAAGCTATCCGTTCGGGTAAATTTGTTTACGATGTATCTGGCAAAGCTAGATAAAAACTGTTGACAAACTAAATTTCAACAGTATAACTATGGGTATGTTGACAAAAGCCTCTT
>FUFK010062162.1_pt1 | contig 10354 bp, 18 predicted proteins | sample 1021851 | NCBI WGS metagenome assembly FUFK01 (sample SAMEA51879418, study PRJEB19060) | metagenome
GCGGAAGCAAACAGCATCACGATCCTGTCGCCGCCGCCCCATAACACCCCGCCGAGATCGACTATCTGAGTAATAGCCAACGTTGCCATGGGAATGGCCCAGCTAATGGCAAGATAGCGGCCTTCTACATGACCATCCTTCCATGCTTTTGCGATGCAGGCTGTTGCTAGTGCCACGCAAGATAGGGTCCCGATCCCAAGCACTATTGCAAACCGTCCAATGTTGGCACCGGGCAGGCCACTCACCGTACCCAAGGCGAGAACCACAGCGCCAAGCGCGACGAGCAGGCGACGCGCGAGTTTCGGCGTGGCTTGGCGTAGCGCCGCTGCCGTTGCGAGAGACGCCAACAGAATTGCAAGACAGGCCAGAATAGTCGCGAGGCGGTTCGATGTGGTGCCGGCCATCTCTGGAATTATCGTCAGCCCGATCTGAGACCAAACAAGGCCCCAGATCATAACTGTCGCCGCCCAGCCACCATGCCAGAGAAAAAAGCTTTGCCGTAAGCCCAAAGCGAGACCGAAGTTGAAAAGCGCAGCTACGGATTGTTCTGCGGGTCGCTGCCCAGCGTATCGGTGATCCAGCCCTTGGCCGCTGAAATCGCAGGGTCGCCATCCTTGAACCGACCCAGCAAGTCGCTCGACAGCCCCATGAGGTCGCTCGACACCTGATTGATGCCGCCCTTGGACGCGTTATAGGTCGAGGTGAGATCATTGGCCGCGCCCTCGATCTGGCCACTATAGATCGGTTTTACCGACTGCTCGGTCGTTACCTTCTTCTTGCCCATCAGCCTGGAACCTTCATGTAGAGTACCCCGTCGCGCTCATCCCAGTGCGGGAAAATGCGTCTCCAACCCTTCCGACCTTCGAGCCGCAGGGTCATATTCTTGTGAGCGGGATGGGCCATCACTGCGGCTTCCCACGGTCCTGCGCAGGCGCGGGCATTCACGCCACCGCCGAGCAGAACCTCGATTTCGTTGTCACCGTTGGCGAGGGTCAGAACGTAACCGCTCTCGCCTATCTTCCAGACCGTCGCGCAGCCTGAGTTGATCCAGTCGCATATCTTCAGCCAGTCGTGCCCATCGCGCTGAACCGCGGGGTCCATCGCAAGGAACGCCCGCTCATCAAGCGGGATCTGGCTGACCTTCACGACACGCGAACTTTGACGGTCGAACCCGTCCGATACAGCGAGCCGACCTCGACACCGCCGCTTGCCGCTGCCGTATCGTCAGCAAAATTGCCAAGTGCGGTCCAGTCGGTGCGATTGGTCAGCCGGTTGATCGCGTTGGCCGCAATCCGATACCAGTCTGGCCGCGTGTTGCGTGTCGGGACGGTCATCGAACACCCCCTGGCGAGCCCTCGAACTTGAGCGCGTTGATATAGGTCCAGTCCGGGTTGTTCACCGTGACGCTTGCGACGTAATACTTGCCGTTCGCGCGCAACGGGATGCGGCCCGATGCCTGCATGTCGCTGCCCGACCGGATGACGCCATTGTCGCCAAGGCGCTGCTTCTCCGTCAGCGATACAGTCACGCCATCGATTGCGTCCGTCTCCGGCCAGATCGCCCGGTTGCGCCAGTTGCGGTCGCCAAATCCCACGTTGCCTGTTTCGAACTCGGCGACGAGGTTCGGACCCGATAGCGTGCCGACTGCACCGTTCTGCACGAAATACTGACGCGGTGCGCCGCCCGAAAAGCGGGGATCGTCCAGGCTGTAGGGCATCGTATCGAGGTTGGTGTAGATCGCAGCCACTTCTTCGAGCGTCAGGCTCGTCTCGAAGCCGCTGAATATGCCCTCGAATCCCGTCTGGATGACCGTGGCGCGCTTCAAGGCCCAGTCATAGACCCAAGCCCTGCCGGATACTCCGGGGATGCCCCACACCACGCGGGTGTTCTTTGGATCCACCGCCGACCAGATGCGCTCGAAATCATCCTCACCAAGCTCATCGCGAAACGAGCGGCTGAATTCCTCGTTGCCGATCGGTTGAACGTCCTGCCCGGCGAGCGAGACAGCAAAGCCCCTGTCCGACAGGTAGAACACCGTGTCATTGACCGGGATGATCGACGCCTTCGACGCGCAGCCGAAGTTGTGGCCGTAGGGACCGCAGGAATGCGTTGTCCTGCATGCGGCGTGTTGCGCGTGCCCGCTTGATCTGCCGGGTTTCGTGCTCGTCTTCGCGGATTGCGTATTGGGTTGCCATCTTACGCCTCCGATGCTTTGAGGTAAGGGGTGGATTGCATGAACTCGGGGACATCACCGCAGCGAGCCATGAAAGGGGCCATGCAGCCGGGATCGAGGCGGATAAGCTCAAGAACCTGAGTGATGGGCGGATTTGACTTGCCCCGGACGTACTTGTTCACAGCATCATAGGTGCGCCCGACCGCCTCGCAGACAGCGGGATAACCATGGCGCTCTACTGCTGTCCGGAATCCAAAGGCTGCTAGAGAGCGAAGGTCTGACTCGAAATCATCTGTGTCTTCAAATGGACAGTCGCGAACTATGACCTCAGCGGACTTTCGATCCATCCAGCGGATGACGGGCGCTAATCCATGCTTCGCAGCCAGTACGACAACGCCATTGACCTCTTGGGTGGGGTTGAACCACTCGTTGCGGCGGCGGTGTTCGGCCAGCGCTTGGTGCAACTTCAATTCAAGCTCACGGCCCCCTGGCAGGGTAGCCTCCAAAATCGGCTCATCGGGTATCCCTTGGCCAATATCGAGGAAGCGGCGCTTGAGGTTCGTTGTGTATCCGATTTTGACAGGGCCGCCTTTGCCTGCGCGGATGAAGTAAACCTGCTTCACGACGCTTTCCTCCCTTCGATGATTGGAATGCGAACGACGCCGCGCATCTCATCCAAGCGGTGCAGCCAAGTTCCGATGATGCCGTGCACCTTGCGGAGACGCGCCTCATCCTTCTGGCGAAGTTCGTGATCGGTGGTGTCGGTGCCGCCGTGGCTAGTCGGACATTCATGTTCCGCCACTTCTTGAGCGACCGAAATCATATCGAGAGTGAGCGGATCGCTCGTGCAGAATGCGCCGCTAGCGACGTTCTTGCACCCATATGCGCCATCAATCTCGTCGTGAGCCGAGCTATCGTGTGCGAGTAGGTTCCATATCTTGTCTGCGCTTGGAAGAGAGGCCCCTCCCTTGAGGTTGCGCAGGTGACGTTCGGAGACGCCAAGCCAAAGGGCTACTTGGCTGTCCCCATGCTCCCGGCATAGGCGGGCGAGGGTGACGAGCCAGTTGTCGCGGAATTGTTGTTCCGTAAGCGGACGCGCTTTGGGAAAGACTGTGGTGGCAGTCATTGGCTAATCCCTTGGTTATGGAAGGAAGAAGAAACAGAAGCGGGGCTGCGGGCACGGTCGTGGCGATCACGATCCCCCAGGCCCTGCGAATGCTGGATGAGGCGCTCACCGAAATGGAGCAGCGCAAGGAACACGAAGAACATGCCGATGCAGACGAGGATGAGGGCGGTCATGCGAGCGCCCTCCAGTCGATCTTGCTTTTCTTCACACCAAAGCGATCGAGCATCGTCTCGATTTCGTGGATATGATCGGCATGGCAATCATTCCCGATGAATGCGTGGATCATCCGGACAACGTCGGACCACGGCGCTTGGCTGTACCGCAGGCGAGCGTAAACAGACTGGCGATACCGCTGATCAAGGGACCATTTGCAGCCCTTCGAGTTGCCGTAGGTTCCAGTGACACACTGCGGCTCAGGGAGCGTGTCTACGTCAAAGGTGCCTTGCCGGAAGGGCTGCAGATAGGCTTTTGCAGAAAGAGCGTCGCGCGGGCCGCGTTGCCGTCAATCCCAGCAACAAACGCGAATGGCAGGTGCAGGCATGAACGCTCACCTAGACATGCGCCAGCTTGGCCGCGAAGCCGAATTGCTGGACGAGATTTGCGGCGGCGACGAGCGGCTATTCCATGACATGCTCATCGGTGAAACCAACATCGACCGCATCGTCCTGCGCATTCATGAGCAGATCGCCCGCGATGAGGAAATGCTCGCAGGCATCAAGGAGCGACAGGCAGCAATAGCGGAGCGCAAGAAGCGCATCGAGGCACGCCGCGACAACGCCAAGGCCCTTATCGGCAAGGCGCTGCGGATTGCCCGTATGCCAAAGCTGGAGCTGCCGGAAGTCACTTACTCGGTGCGGGACGGTAAGCCCTCCCTCGAAGTGGTCGATGTGGCGGCGGTTCCCGAAGACTACCTCACTTACAAACCGACCGTGAACAAGACGCGGATCAATGCGGACTTTGGCCCCGGCGATGACCTGCCGAATTGGCTGGTCGTGCGCGATGGCCGGGACATTGTGACAGGACGAACGAAATGAACCTTTCCGATCCATTCCCGCCTGAAGCAATCCACTGGCGGGCGCAGACCGTCACGAAGGATGGCACAAAGGCACTTGCGCTTGCCTACCTCGACGCCCGCGACGTTATGGACCGCTTTGACGCTGTATGCTCCCCCCATGGATGGGAGGATACCCCTTTGCCAGCGCGGACGGAACAACCTTAGCACAGAACGGGTGGCGCTATGACACTTCTCTCGATTTTGGGGATCGGTGGGCGGGCCGCAAGGCGTATGCCGACCGTCTTGACCGGAGCGCGCGTAAATCTCTCGGCGCAGCATCGTTCGCGGATCGGAGGCGATGTTCACAGTCACACATGGGCAATAACTGCCTGGGTGCGGTCTTTTTCGGTTATCGGGAGCAAGGCTGGGTCGCTCAAATAAAAGACACGGAAATCGGTTCAGGCGCGTGGGGGGATGAACTTGTCCGCCTCCGCGACGGGAGGATTGTTTGCACCCGATACCCTGCTGGCTACAGCCACGAGGCCGCTCTTACACGAGGCGCTGCCCTTGCCGAAGCCGCCGACCACATCGCCGCACTCGAAGCCCGTAACGCTCGGTTGGAGGAACAGGTGGCGGGGGTCGTGGAGCGCATGGCAGTAGTCTTGCGGCTTGTTCGTGACGAAGGTTCGAAGCCAAAGCTTACATACAGCAAATTGGCTGCGATTGCGGTTGCTGATTACGAGGCATCCCTCACCACGGAGCAGACCAATGGCTGACGATAAGACCGATATAGCGAAGGTGGCTGAGGATCACCGCGTGGCGTGGATCAGAACGATCCTATCGCTTTCCGGTTCGGAGGCCAACCGACGCGCGTTTATGGCGGGCTACAACGGCGATGAATGTCCGCCGCCTGTCACCGCGAGTAAGGCTGACAAGTGGCATCAAGGTATCGCTGTTTACGACATCCTCAATGCCCGAGGGGAGGGGTAACACCGTGACTGCGCAGGCCAAGCCCTACACCGTTCCGACCTTGGCTCAACGCTGGGAATGCAGCGAGGGGCTGGTCCGCAAAATGATTGAGCGTGGAGAACTGTCTTCTTTTCGACTAGGCACGCTCATTCGCATCCCCGCAAGTGAAGTGGCTAAGATCGAATGTCATACAGCGTCCAACGATTCCGAGGCGGATATGCCATCGTCTGGCGAGAGGATGGGAAGCGACGCAGACGAACGCTCTACGCCGCGGATAGGGCGGGCGCGGAAGCCGAGGCCCGCAGACTATGGGAAGCCGGCGACGATTCTCCATGGACGGTGGGCAGGCTGATGACCGCCTACATGGCCAGCATTACAGAAAAACCGTCGCACAAGCGGCGCGAAGATGCGTGGAAGGCCATGAAGCCCTTTTGGGAGAATACCGACCCCGACCTGATCGACGCGACCATGTGCCAGGCATATGCAGAGCAGCGTAGAGCAGGGCCAGCCACGATACGGTACGAGCTGCTCCAAATATCGACCGCACTGGGATGGGGCCGGAAGAACAGGCATATCATCGCCAAGCCGGACATGTGGCTTCCACCGACCGAAGAACGGAAGGTACGGCACCTGTCGCATGCGCAATTCGAAAAATTCTTCGACGCCGTGAAGGCCCCGCATGCCAAGCTTTATGTCCTGCTTGGCCTTTACACGATGGCGCGCCCGTCAGCGATCCTCGATCTGACGTGGGACCGCGTGGATTTCGACCGGGATCTGATCGACCTCAATCCACCCGGGCGAAGGCAGACAGCCAAGCGCCGCCCAGTGGTGCGCATGAACGCGGAACTGAAAGGCGCGCTGCAAACAGCTTACGAGGCTCGCCAATGCGAGTATGTGGTGGAGCGCGGGGCCAAGAAGGTAGCCAACGTCAAGAAAGCGTTTCAGGCGGCAAGCGATCGAAGCGGTTTACATGTCACGCCTTACACCCTGCGGCATACCGGCGCGGTCTGGGCGGCAGAGGCGGGTATCTCGATGCCAGCGCTTGCGCAATTCATGGGCCATGATGATTCGACCACGACCGAAAAGCACTATGCAAGGTTCTCGCCGGACTATCTGGCGAACGTAGCAAACGCGGTTCAGAGGCGTGCGAAATGAAGCTCGAGGTTCAGAAAGTGGCTCGGCACCCTGTCTTTATCGACGCTAAGTGCTTGAAAAGTGGTCGGGGAGAGAGGATTCGAACCTCCGGCCCCTGCCTCCCGAAGACAGTGCTCTACCAGGCTGAGCTACTCCCCGACCGGATGCTTGCGGGGCGAACCCCGCGAGGCAGAGGCGGGCCTATAGGTGTGGATTGCCATGCGTGCAAGCGGGCAATTTGCACATTCTCGCGCTAGCGTTAAAGCCTTGCTCAAACAAAGCCGGGCCAATGTCAGACATCCACTACGAACAGCAATATCTCGACCTGATGCGCCGCATATGGTCCGATGGTGATGAGCGCGAGGATCGCACTGGTGTTGGCACGCGTTCCATATTCGGCGCGACTTTGAGGTTCGACCTCTCGGCAAATGCCATGCCGCTTATCACTACCAAGCGCGTGTACTGGAAGACGGCCACGCGTGAGATGTTGTGGTTCCTCACCGGCGAAACCAATATTCGTCCGCTCGTACGGCAAGGGGTGAAGATCTGGAACGAGTGGCCCCACGCCCGATATGTGAAGGAAACGGGCAACAACATCACGCTGGGCAATTTTGTCGAGCGCATTGCCGATAACGCTGCGTTTGCGGAACGCTGGGGTGATCTCGGTCCGGTGTACGGGAAGCAGTGGGTCGATTGGCCGACCTATCGCAAACGCGAAGATGGGCTCTATGAGGCCGGTCCGGGGATAAATCAGATCGCTGACCTGGTTCATTCAATCAGAACGAACCCGGGCAGTCGACGCCATATCGTTGAGGGTTGGAACGTCGCGGAGATCGACGAGATGGCGCTTCCGCCCTGTCACAAGACCTATCAGTTTCATGTCGCGGGTGGGCGGCTGAACTGTTGTCTTTACCAGCGTAGCTGCGATGTTGCGCTCGGCCTGCCGTTCAATCTCTGGTCCGCTGCTTTGCTCACTAGAATGTTGGCCCAGCAAGTAGAGCTCGATGTGGGGGAACTGGTTTGGATGGGCGGCGATACCCATCTCTATCTCAATCATAACGATCTCATTGAAGAGCAATTGTCACGGGAACCGCAAGGGAACCCAACGCTTGAGATAGTGCGGCGCCCGGCTACGATATTCGATTATGAAATCGAAGATTTCGCAGTTCATGATTATACGCCGCACGGGCCCATCAAGGCGCCCGTCGCGGTGTGATCCGGCGCTGACTTGACCGCATCCCACTCGTGAAATAAAATAACGCGAAAGCGTAAGATTGCGTCTGGGAGACGATTCTATGGTCGAACGGCCCGAGGGTAGTGCAGCGGAGGGTGATAATCGCCCGAAACTTTCGTTGCATGTTCCCGAACCTAAATTTCGGCCTGGGGATACGGTCGACTTCTCGCATATAAATGTACCCGAAGCGGGGAGCATGGCGCGTCCCGACGAGACCTGCGACCCGGGCGAAATGCGCGATATGGCTTTTGGCCTGGTGCGCGTGCTCGGCGAAGACAATCAGGCGCATGGGGCGTGGAACCCCAAACTCGATCCGGATACGCTGCGCAAAATGCTCGGTCACATGGCAATGACGCGCGCTTTTGACGAGCGCATGTTTCGAGGTCAGCGGCAGGGCAAAACCAGCTTCTACATGAAGTGCACGGGCGAAGAGGCGACGAGCGTCTCGGCCAGCATGGCCTTGGCTGCGGACGATATGGTCTTTCCGAGCTATCGCCAGCAGGGCATCCTGATCCAGCGCGGCTACCCGATGATCGAGATGATCAACCAGATCTATTCGAACAAGGGCGACAAGCTGAAGGGCCGGCAGCTGCCGATCATGTATTCGAGCCGCGAGCACAGCTTCTTTACCATCAGCGGCAATCTGGCCACGCAGACGCCGCAGGCGGTAGGCTGGGCAATGGCAAGCGCAATGAAGGGTGACAGCCGGATTGCGGCCACCTGGGTTGGTGAGGGCAGTACCGCAGAAGGCGACTTCCATTCTGCCTGCACGTTTGCAACCGTGTATAATGCACCGGTTATCCTCAACATTATCAACAACCAGTGGGCCATCTCCAGCTTCAGCGGTTTTGCTGGTGCCGAACGGACCACCTTTGCTGCCCGTGCGCTCGGCTATGGCCTCGCCGGCTTGCGCGTCGATGGAAACGATGCGCTGGCGTGTTATGCAGCGGAGAGGTGGGCGGCCAACCGGGCGCGGGCGAACGCCGGGCCGACGCTGATCGAGTTCTTCACCTACCGCGCGGAGGGGCACTCCACCTCGGACGATCCGACCGGTTATCGCAGTGCGCAGGAGCGCACCGAGTGGCCGCTGGGCGACCCGGTGACACGCCTCAAGGACCATTTGATCGCGATCGGCGAATGGGACGAGGATCGGCAGGAAAAGATGGATCTGGAGGCGGCGGAACACGTCAAGAAGGTCACCAAGGAAGCCGAAGCGAACGGCATCCTTGGGCACGGTCTCCATCACCCGTTCCGGACCATGTTCGAGGACGTGTTCGAAGAGCTTCCCTGGCATCTCAAGGAGCAGAGCAAGCAGGCGATCCGCGAGCGCGAGATCAAGTTTCCGGGAGGGCTCGACCAGTGAGCGCCGACGCGAACACATGTCAATCAAACGTTTCATCCGGCACCGAACGCCGGCTGAACATGATCGAAGCGATCAATGAAGCGCTCGATGTGTCGATGCAACGCGATGAAGACGTTGTCGTCATGGGCGAAGACGTCGGCTATTTCGGCGGGGTGTTTCGCTGCACGGCGGGTCTGCAGGAGAAATACGGCAAGACCCGGGTCTTCGACACGCCGATCAATGAATGCGGCATCATCGCGGTAGCGGTGGGGATGGGGGCCTATGGCCTGCGCCCGGTGCCTGAAATCCAGTTCGCCGATTACATTTATCCCGGTCTCGACCAGCTGATCAGCGAAGCGGCCCGGCTACGGTATCGCTCGGCCGCGGAATATATCGCTCCGATGACGGTGCGCAGCCCGTTCGGCGGCGGCATCTTTGGCGGACAGACGCATAGCCAGAGCCCTGAAGCGATCTTTACGCACGTGTCGGGCCTGAAGACGGTTATTCCGGCCACGCCTTACGATGCCAAGGGGCTGCTGATTTCCTGCATCGAGGATAACGATCCGGTGATCTTCTTCGAGCCGAAGCGGATCTACAACGGTCCGTTTTCCGGTTATTACGACAAGCCGGTGCAGCCCTGGAAGAAATTCGACGCCAGCGTGGTGCCCGAAGGATATTACAAGATCCCGCTGGGCAAGGCGCGTCAGGTTACCGAAGGCGAGCAGCTCACGATTCTGGCTTACGGAACCATGGTCCACGTGGTCGAAGCCGTGTGCAAGGAGAAGGGCGTCGAAGCCGACATCCTCGATCTGCGCACGCTGGTGCCGCTGGACATCGAGGCGATCGAAGCATCGGTCGAGCGTACCGGCCGATGCCTGATCGTCCATGAGGCGACCCGCACGAGCGGCTTTGGCGCCGAACTTTCCGCATTGGTGACGGAGCGCTGCTTCTATCACCTCGAAGCCCCGGTCGAACGCGTTACCGGCTTCGACACACCCTATCCCCACAGCCTCGAATGGGCCTATTTTCCCGGCCCGGTCCGCATCGGCGAGGCCATCGACAAGATCCTCAAGGACTGATCCCCATGGCGAAATTCACCTTCAACATGCCCGATATCGGCGAAGGCATCGCCGAGGCCGAAATCGTGCAGTGGCACAAGCAGGTCGGCGATACGATCACTGAAGACGAGGAATTCGTCGACATGATGACCGACAAGGCCACCGTGCCCATGGAAAGCCCGGTGACCGGCAAGATTCTCGAGATTGCGGGCGGCGAGGGCGACATGGTGTCGATCGGCTCCATGCTCGTCGTGATCGAAGTCGAAGGCGAAGTGCCCGACGAGGTGATCGAGGAAAACGAGGCGGCGGCCGATGCCGCGCCAG